>Ga0224512_10000856_pt1 | contig 31116 bp, 25 predicted proteins | sample SF_May12_sed_USG_4_FD_169103 | JGI IMG/M metagenome (GOLD analysis project Ga0224512, IMG submission 169103) | Sediment microbial communities from San Francisco Bay, California, United States - SF_May12_sed_USGS_13 | ecosystem: Environmental > Aquatic > Marine > Sediment | place: USA... | reverse complement strand
AAATTTCACAGTACCTGTTGTCATGGTCTTGCTTTCATAAGTGAATATGGCCTCGAACGCGCCTGCGCCGGGGATGAAAGATCGCACAACAAATTCAGGAGAAAATATCAGCCGCTTTTCGGCGGGGACATTCGCTAAACCGGCTGCGGAGCCGTCACAATAGGGTACTTGGGCCTTTCCGGCATCAATTACAAGGGAATTGTGGTAGGGTGGAGCATCACTGGCAATCGGGGGTCGGCGCGGGCGCATCGAATCGAAGGACCCCAGCCCATTAACCTGATGTCCGCTTATGGCTAAAAGCAGGCATTCGGTTAACGGAGATGATCGGCCCTTTTTTCGTGTCAGAAAATTACAAAATTTTTTTCAGACGGGACTCCTGGTGCCTGTCTTAATCCCCACCCCCAAAGGCCCTGGGGGTCTTCTCAAAAGGGGGCTAGGGGGGCCTCTCTAGGTCACCAATAGGTCACGAACTCATTGAAACGACCCTGGATGAGGCAATCCCAATTGACACTCAGTCTTCGGGAAACTGGCTGATTTCGGGACTATTCAGGATGGGGCAGGACGAACAGATACGCCCTGATTAGAATTTCAAGACCGCCGCATTCAACCACTCTGCCACCTCTCCGCTGGCCTCGGAACTGACCGACTCATAGCACGGAAAAAGTGAACAGCCACCCTATGGCGAGTTGGGAGGTTCTCGGAAAACCCGCTAATATTTTAGCGATGGATCGACAAAGCGAATTTCACGAAAGAATCGGCGGAGACAATCTCGCTGCGCTGTGGGTCGCCCGGCGCGGAATGGACCTGACACGGCCTGCTTCCCCGGCCGAACCCGTCATCTGGCCCTATGACGAAATCCGGTGCCATTTGATTGAGGCCGGGGACCTGGTAAGTGCGGGAGAGGCCTTCCGCCGCGTCCTGGTGCTCGAAAATCCCGCCTTTAAAGGCAGGATGCAGGCGACCAATACGCTGTACGCGGGCCTACAACTCGTTCTTCCCGGGGAGACCGCGCCGTGCCACCGCCATAGCCAGACGGCGATCCGTTTTGTCATCGAGGGCGCCGGCGGCTATACGGCCGTGGATGGCGAGCGCATCCCGCTTAGTCGGGGCGATTTCGTCATTACGCCCAATTGGACCTGGCATGATCACGGCAACCGGGGCGACGCCCCGGTGATCTGGCTCGACGTGCTGGATACCCCGTTGGTCGGCTTCCTCGATACCGTTTTTCGCGAGAACTATCCAAAACCTCTCCATCCCATCATTCGCAACGAGGGCGAAACCCGTGCGCGGTATGGCGCGGGCATGATTCCCGTGGATTTCGATCCATCGCAGAATCCTCTCCCGTTGACGCATTACCCCTATGCCGAATCCCGTGCCGCGCTTACGGCGATGGCGGATTCGGCACCTCCCGACCCAACTCACGGGCTCAAGATGCAGTACACCAATCCGGCCACGGGCGCCCCGGCCACGCCGACCATGGCGGCTTTCCTCCAGCATCTGCCGAAAGGGTTCATCGGCCAGAGCTACCGCTCGACCGAAAGCACGGTTGTTTGCGTTGCCGAGGGAAGGGGCCGCAGCACCATCGACGGCGTCTCACTCGAATGGGGTCCGGGTGATGTTTTCGTTGTCCCCGGGTGGCTGAGACACCGCCACGAAGCAGAAGACGAGGCCGTGCTGTTTTCCGTCTCCGATCGGCCCGTGCAACAAGCCCTAGGCCTCTGGCGCGAGGAACGCCATGGAGGTGGCGCCAACCTCTAGGGCGGCCAAGGCGGCACGCGGTAACGGCTTTCGATCAGGCCTCGATGCCCAGCAGTTCTGCAGTGTTTCGGTTGTAGATTTTTTCGCGATCCGCCTCGCTGATATCGAGCTCGTCGATCACCCGGATGGTGTCGCGGATGTACATCGGCCCCCCTTCGGGATCGAACGGCGCGTCGGAGGCGAACACCACCTTGTCCGCACCGAAGAAATCGAGCCCGCAGCGGGTGCCCGAGGCGCTGCCGAACAGCGCCGTGTCGGCATAGAACATCTTGAAGTAATCGAACGGCCGCTTGTCGAGCTCGGTCAGCAGCTTGCCGTAATCCTCATCCGCCGTGCGGCTGCCGAGCTGGTCCCAGCCGGGGCCGACCCGGCCTTCAAAATAGGGGATCATGCCGCCCATATGGTGGGTGACGATCTTGATATCGGGCAGCTTGTCGAACAGCTTGGAAAAGACAAGCCTGGCCATGGCCGCGCTGGTCTCGTACGGCCAACCGAAGGTCCAGTAGATTTCGTAGAGCGATTTCTCCTCGCCCATGAAATCCGGCATCGCCGCGGTCCGTATGGGATGCAAGAAGACCGGCCGGTCGTATTCCGCCATCGCCTGGAAAATCGGATAGAACTCCGGGCGATCGATGCCGACCCCGTTCATGTTGGAAAACACCTGGACCCCCACCGCCTTGAGGTCCCTCATGGCGCGGTGCAGTTCCTCCATGGCGGCGTCCATGTTGTTGAGCGGCAAGGAAGCGATGAAACCCGGAAAGCGATCGGGATACTTGGAGACATACTCCGCCATCCCATCATTGCCGAGCCGCGCCAGATCGGGCGCCGCGCCGGGATCCGCCAGCGCCTCGATCGGCGGCGCGGACAGCGACAGGATTTGGCAGTAGTTGCCGAACTCGTCCATCTTCTCGAAACGAACGTCGAGGTCGACCAGGAAGGGAATATTGACCCAGCGCTTGACCTTGCCGGGATCGGCCAGAATCTCGAGCATCCGGTCGAAAAACGCCTTGGGAAAAATGTGATTGAAGATATCGATCTTGCGGATCGTATTGGTCGACATTGCGATGATCTTTCCTTGCTCGATTTCTTGATGGCGGCTCCCCAGGCCCGAAACGGACCACCATTCTGACGTATTTTGTTTCCAGGGCCTAATTCTCAAACTACCATGCCATATTTCGAAATCGGCCCTTTCATTGGCTTTGTCATCCCGCTCACCCCCGGCTATTCTGGGCTGGATCCAGTGAGGGGCTAATGGGCCGCTATATCGAGGAAGACCCGCAAGCAAGAACCTTTCGCCTCAATCGCGAGGTGTTGGTTTCCGAAGAGGTCCTGGGTTCGGAGATCACGAGGATTTTCGGGCGCTGCTGGATCTATACCGGTCATGGCTCGGAAATACCCAACCCGGGGGATTTTGTCACCCGTCGGGTCGCCGGCCGCCCGGTTATTTTCTGCCGCGACCGCGACGGCCAGGTCCGCTGTCATTTGAACACCTGCCGCCACCGCGGCGCCATCGTCTGCCGCGAACGCAAGGGCAGCACGCGGCAGTTCTTTTGTCCGTATCATGGCTGGAGCTATGACACGACCGGGGCTCTGGCCGGGGTGCCCGGGGATGACGCCTATGGCGAAGGGTTCGACCGATCCAGCCATGGCCTGAAGGCACCGCCCCGGTTCGACCAATATCGCGACTTCTGGTTCCTATGCCTGGAAAGAGAAGCACCCAAGCTAGAGGAATACCTCGGCGCCGCGATGGACTATATCGATCTCGTCATCGAACAATCGCCCTCTGCCTCTATGGAGGTGATCGCCGGCACCCAGGAATACGATGTCGCCGCCAACTGGAAGCTGATGGTGGAGAACAGCGTCGATGACTATCACCTGCCCTCGACCCATGCCACCTGGCTGAAATACATGGCCAATTCGGGTGTCGACGTCCGCCCGCGCACCGACGAGGGCCTGGTCCTGCCCGCCAAAGGCCGAACGGTCGATCTTGGAAACGGCCACTTCACTACGGATAACATCAATTATCGCGGCCGGCCCGTGGCGCGATGGATTCCGATCTATGGCGAGGACGCCAAGCAGGAGATGGAAGGGATCCGCCGTGAGCTTGTCACGCGCCTCGGTCCCGAACGGGCCGCCCGGGTGGCCGATACGAACCGCAACCTGGTCGTCTTTCCCAACCTGGTGATCAATGACGGCTCGTCCGTCACGATCCGCACCTTCTATCCCGACGGTGTCGACCGCATGCACGTCACCGCATGGGCCCTAGGCCCCAAGGAAGAGAGCGAAAGCGCCCGCGCCAGGCGCCTCGACTCGTTCCTGACCTTCTACGGCCCGGGCGGCTTCGCCACTCCCGATGATGTGGAGGCCCTGGAACTGGTCCAGCAGGGTCTCGCCAACTGGCCGGATGACCCCTGGTCCGAAATGTCACGCGGCATGGGCAAGGGCCCGGAGGATCAACTCAACAGCGACGAACACCATCTGCGGACTTTTTGGCGGCACTGGAATCGGTTGATGGGGGAGGGTTCATGACCGGGGAGGCAATAAAACCGGTACTCGCTGCCGGCCCCGCCGTGACCCGCGAGGCCGTCGAGGACTTCCTTTATCTCGAGGCACAGTTGCTGGACGAATGGCGCCTCGACGAATGGGAAGCCTTGCTCGACGACGATGCGACCTATCTGGTGCCCTCCAACGATTGCCTGGACGGCGAGCCGAGCGGCTCCCTGTTTCTGATTTCCGATGACCGCGATCGCCTGCACCAGCGCCTGCTAAGAATAAAGAGCCCTGATTGCCACGCGGAATTTCCTCCCTCGCGCACCTGCCGCATGATCTCCAACGTGCGCATCGAGGGGATTGATGATGATCTTGTCCGCGTGGCGGCCAACTTTATCTGCCACCGGTTTCGCCGATATGGCCGCGTCTACTGCTTCGTGGGCCGCTACCGCCATGTCCTCCGCTGTCGGTCCGACGGGTTGCGGATCAAAGAACGCAAGGTGATCCTCGCCTCCGAAGAACTCGGCACGCTTGGTTCTGTTAGCTTTATACTGTGAAAAGATCAAAGGCGGCGCAACGCCGATAAGCCGCTAACGGGAGGGTAATGCGATGGTCCATTTCGATGCCAAGGGCCGCAGCAGCGATCGGCTGTCCCGGGGCGGCAATGGCCCCAAGGCACCGATTAGCGGGTTTTCCCACCTGATGTTCGAGGTCAAGGATCTCGATCGTTCCGAAGCCTTCTACCGGGACGTGATCGGTTGCGACGTGATCGGCCGAAACCTGGTCAACGAGGTCGGCCCCAATCTGCTGATGGGGCTGAATACGATACACCGCATTCTTCTGGTGCAGGTCGACCACGAGGTGGTGCCGTTCCGGCCCAACAGCTCCTCGATTCACCACGCGCTCTTTCTCACGCCGGAACAATTCAAGGCGGCACAGGAACGATTCAAGGCCCATGGCTACGATATCGACGACAACCGCGCCCAGTTTCGCCCGCGCGGCGAATATTCGATGGACATCTTCGATCCCGACGGCCATCGCTACCAAGTTCAGGTGCGCACCCCCGAGGCCACGGCGGTCATCGTCGAGAACGTCGGCCCGCAGCCGGCTGGAAACGTCCGCGACTACGCGGTGGGGGACGTCAAATCCTTCGTGAAAGGGAAGTTCATCGTCGTCCGCATGGGGGGCGGCTTCATCGCCTATTCCCGCTGGTGCACTCATATGAATGGGCTGCTCAAGTGGGAGCCCGAACACTGGCGGTTCTATTGCCCGATGCACGGCGTCACTTACAATCGAAAGGGCGAGAGCATCGACTTCTGCCGGCAGGTGGTTCCGCTCAGGACCCATCCGCTCAGCATCGCCAACGACGGCTCGATCACCGTCGATCCCGACAAGGTGATCCATCGCGAGGCCTTCGATGAGGAACAACTGACGCCAGCGGGCACGGCCGTGGCCGCAACCGGCGGCACGATCTGAGATCAGAGGAGGAGACCATGGCGGAAATCCAATCGATCAATCACAGCGCCATCTGCGTCCACGATCTGCAGGAAGCCGAAGATTTCTACTGCGGGGTCCTTGGCGCCAGGACCGCCAGCGCCACGGATTACATCACCCAGGATGTGATCCGCGGGCGCTCGCTGCACAAATCCATTGTGCTGGAGGACTACTTGATCGCCTTGATGCTGGCGCGGGACTTCATGCCCATGCCGCCCTCCGATCAGATGCGCGGCGCCCATGGGTTTCGCCACGGTTTCTATGTGCCCCGCGCACGGTTCGACGAACTGATGGCCGCGCTTGCAGACCACGGCGTTGCTTACGAAGGCCCCGTGACTCACCCCGAGGACGGACCCTTCGGCCAGTCGATCTATCTCCAGGATCCGAGTGGAAATTTCCTCGAGTTCCTATGGCGGCGCGACGAGGACCTCCCATATGACCCCGTCGAGGGGATCGGCGAGGGCTGAGATGACGGCGGCACTGGATCAGCAGGCCGCAGCCGGAGGCCTGGCCATCGAAAGCATCGGCGCGCTAGCCGTCGCGGTCGCTGATCCCTCGGCGGCGCGGGATTTTTATTGCCGGATCCTGGGTGGCGTTGCGAGCGGCAGCGATGTCCTGCCAGAATGTCGAAGCCACGAATTGATCCGCTTTCCCGCGGGCCAGATGCTGGCCTTGGCACGCGCCGGCAATCGTCCTGATTTGTCCGAAACCGGGGTGCACCAGGCCTATCGCGCCACAGCCGGCGCCGCGGAGGCCATCGCGGGACGGCTGCAATCGGGCGGCATCCAGATTCGCCGCTACCGCGAGGACCGCGAGGCCGAACAGGGCGACCGGCTCTATTTCTTCGACCCCGATGGCAACCGGGTGCAGATCGTCATCCGCGACGCTGCCGTCGACGGGGAAGGAATATACGGCATCGATCATGCCGCCGTGCAGGTTCCCGACATGCTGTGGGCCGGCCATTTCTACGGCACGGTCCTCGGGCTGGAGGCCGAAAGCCGGTTCGGCCTGCGCACAGCAGACCACGCCTTGGCCCGGGTCTGGGCTGCGGGCGAAGACGACATGGCGCCGGGCACCCGGCGATTGGACAAGCTCTATATGACCATGGGCGGCCAGAACGAGGTGCCGCGCACCAACATGCAAGTCTATTACACCGTAGGCGAGGGCGTGATCGGGGTCTACCTGGCGACGGCCCATTTTCAAGAGCCACCCGAGGACCAGCTGGCCGGCGTGCCCCGGATGATTCTTCAAGCGCCGCGCGCGGCTCTGGACATCGCGGCGGCACGGCTGGAGACAGAGGGCCGCCCCTACCTGGGACCAGTACCGCACCCGGCGTCGGCGCCGTTTTCCGCCTCGCTCTATTTCAAGGACACGGGCGGCAATTTCTTCGAGATTTGCAGCCCGGGCGGCTCATGAAGCGCCTCGACGGAACATCAAGAACGACGGCCCCAAGCTGTCACATACAGGGAGGTCAATTAGGTGGCGGAGCTTCACCCCTATCCAAGGTTTTCACTGGCTGAAAGGGATCGGCGCTGGGCGGCGGTACGCGCTGCGATGCGCGAAGCCGGCATGGACGTCATCGTCGTGCCCAACAACACCGGCCATTCGACGGATTTCCAAGCCAATGCCCGCTACCTCAGCCACGTGGGCGGCGGCGGCGATGCAGATATCGCCGTGGTTTTCCCGCTCGAGGGAGAGGTGACCGCAGTTGCCACCTCCGCCGCGCCGCGCTGGCCTTGCGTCCAGGACTGGACCACGGATGTTCGCGAGGCGAGGCGTGCCTATGGCCGTGCCACGGTGGAGCGACTCAAGGAGCTTAAGGTCGATGACGCGCGAATCGGGATCAGCGGCCTGGGTGCCGGGACCCGCACGCCCGAAGGCACGATCCTGCACGGCTTCTGGGTCGCCATGCGCGAGACCTTTCCCCGTGCGGAATTCGTCGACGCGACCCCGCTATTGGATCAGGTCCGGTTCATTAAGAGTGCCGAGGAGGTCGAAGTCCTGCGCAAGAGCACCGAGATCATAGAGGAGGGCGTCAAGGCCAAGATCGCCCATGCCACGGTCGGCGCCGTGGACTGGGAGGTGTGGACCGCCGCCATGTGCGCGATGATGAAGGCAGGTTCGGAAATCCCGGTTCATCAGCATTGGCTGTCGGGCAAGAATCCGATCCGCACCTTGACCCGCCCGATGTTCCGCAAGCTCGAGCGCGGCGACCTTATCATCGACGAATTAGAGGCATCCTGGATCGGCTACCGCTCTCAAATCGTTCAGCCGGTCTTCGTCGAGGTCGCGGATCCTGTGCATATGGAACTCATCAAGATCCAGCGCGACGTATTCAATTCGGTGATGGAGATTCTGAAACCGGGGATCACCGTGCGCGAACTCACCGAAGCCACGGAAGCGACCGGCGACAAGTCCATCCCCAAGACCGGCCCGGCGGCGGGCGCCGAGATCAAATTGACCATGCATGGACGCGGGGCCGGGGACGACGGCCCCATCGTGACCAGCAGTTCCCGCAATCCCAGGGACCTCGAGGCCGAGATCAGGGAGAGCATGGTGTTCATTCTCAAGCCATCGGCCGAAGTGGAATACAAAGGAGAGAAGTACATCTGTACTTGGGGAGATACCGTTGTCGTGACCGGATCAGGTGCCGAGCGGCTCGGGACTTTGCCCCATGATCTTGCCGTGTCCGCGTGATAGCCTGACAGCAAGAAGAAAGAGAGAAATTCAACAGGGAGAGGAGATCATCATGTCACCCATGGCTAAGTGGCTGCCTTTGGCGGCGATCGCGTTGTTGGCAGGCGCCCCCGGCGCGGGCGCGGCGGAGCTTTCGGCCCCTACCAAGAAGATCCTTTCGGCGCTGAAACTTCCCGCCAGCACACTCGATGGCCTCGACAAGGAGTTGGCGGTTCCGCAGTCCGTCCTTGCGGGCGCCAAGAAAGAAGGGGCCTTGACCATTCTGGGGTCCTGGCGGCCTAAGGAATTCAACAGACTGAGCGCTCCCTTCAAGAAACGCTACCCGTTCCTCAAGGTTAAATACAATTACGGCCGCGCCTTCAATGCGCGGGCGATCAGGCCCATCGTCGCCTACAAGGAGGGCCGTTATATCGCCGACGTGGTAACCGGCTTCGGGGGCAGCCGAAGGCTTTACAAGGAGGCCAAGGCTCTCGAAGATCTGAGAGACTTGCCCGGTTTCAAGAACGCCATCGACGGCAACGACCCGGAGGGCAGCTGGGTGGCAATTCGCCTGCGCTTCTGGTGCATGGCCTACAACACGAGCCGCGTGAAAAAGGCCGATCTTCCCAAGACCTGGGACGACATCGTGAGCAACCCGCGCTGGCACAACGCCAAGATCGGTGTCGGCAACCGGCCCCAGCTCTGGCTGTTGATGCTGCGCGGCGCGAAGGGCAAGGCCTGGACCGATGCCTACATCGACAAGTTTTTCAACGTGGTCCGTCCCCAGTTCCGGAAAGAGGGCCTGAACGCCCTGGTGACGCTGGTCGTCGCGGGTGAAGTCGATGCCGCGATCCCGGCCGGCCCGAGCCGGGTCGAACGATATGCCAAGAAGGGGGCTCCCGTGGGCTGGCACTGCCCGGGGCCGATCCCGAGGGCAACTTCACGGACCGCCGTCCTGAAGGGCTCACCTCACCGCAATGCCGCCAAGCTGTGGGTCAACTGGCTGATCAGCAAGGAAGGGCAAGTGGCACAGTACTACGGTGAAGGAACCGCGCCCGCCCACAAGGACCTGCAAATGGCGGAGCTGTTGACCTATTCGGAACAGGTTCATGGACGGGAACAGGTCTCCGAGGATGTTTCCAAACTTGCCGATCTGAAGAAGGTCTGGGGACAGTACTGGCAGAAAGCGCCGAAAAAGGGCGAGGGCGGCAAGAAGCGCAAGAAGAAGAACTGAGCGCACGGCTCATGACCCTGGTTCGTGTCGGCCGGGTATCTCCGGGATTGGTTCGCGCCGATCCCGGAGCCGCCCGGCGTTAATGCTGAGAGTGGATGGCCGATGACCTCGGTGGCGGGCAGCGAAACCCTACGGGCGGGGGCCAGATCGAAGTTCCTGAGCGGTTCGATCTGGCACTGGATCATTTTCCTGGGGGTGGGCGCCGCGGTGCTCACGCCGCTGGTGTTTCTCGTGCTGGGCAGTTTCTCGGCCCGGGAATTGCCGACCGATTTCAGCCTCGGTGCACTGACCCTGGATCATTACCGCAAGGTCTGGCTGGATCCCAACACCTATACGGTTTTCTACAACACCTTCGTTTACGTCACCGGCGCCACGGCCTTCGGCATCAGCGTGGCCGCAGTGCTCGCCTGGCTGGTGGAGCGCACCAACATCCCGGGCAAGATCTGGATTTACGCCGGCGTGCCGATGACCTTGGCCATGCCCGGCATGCTGCAGGCCATGGCCTATGTCCTTCTGCTGTCGCCCAGGATCGGATTCGTCAACAAGGCCATCGAGCCTCTGGGCCTGGGTCCCATCAACATCTATTCCCTGACCGGCATGATTCTGATCGAGGGCCTGCGCCTGGTGCCCACCGCCTTCCTGATGCTGGTGCCGTTGCTGCGCTCCATGGATCCTTCGCTGGAAGAGGCGGCGGCGATCTCCGGAGCGACGCCGGCCCGCACCCTGCGCCGGGTCACCCTCAAGCTGATGCTCCCGGGATTGCTGGCGGTCACGATCTATCAGTGCATGACCGCGCTCGAGGTTTTCGAAGTACCGGGCATCCTCGGCCTGCCGGCCTCGATCTACGTTTTTTCGACCAAGATCTATTCGGTGTTGCAATCGGTGTCCGAGGTGCCGGCCTATGGTGACGCCAACGCGCTGGCTATTATCTACGTTTTCATCGCGGTGACCGCGACCTGGCTCTATTCCAGAGTCATCGTTCGCGCCGAGCGCTTCACCATCATCACCGGCAAGGGGTATCGGTTGCGTGAAATCAACCTTGGCCGATGGCGGTGGCTCGCGGTTGCGGGTGTTGTCGCATTCTTGTTGTTCTCTATCATCCTGCCATTCCTGGTGCTGTTGTTCATCTCCCTCGTGCCCTACGTGCAGGCACCTTCCATGGCCGCGTTCAATTCCTTGACCCTGGTCCATTACGCGGAGCTCGGAACCACCGCCGATCTCGGCCAGGTGATGATGAATACGCTCTACCTGATCCTGATGACCTCGACCCTGACGGTGCTGGTCTCGTTCTTCGTTTCCCTGGTGATCGTGCGGTCGCGTTTCTGGGGACGCACGCTCCTGGATCAGCTCGCCTTCCTGCCCCACGCCATCCCCGGAATCGTCATGGGACTCGCTTTCCTGTGGGTATTCCTTCAATCGGGCAAATTGGGGATCGATATTCACGGCGGTGTGCTCGCCATGTCGCTTGCCTTCACGGTTGGATTCATAGCCTACGGCACACGTTCCATGAATGCGGCAGTCCTGCAGATCCACAAGGAGTTGGAAGAGGCGGCCTATGCCTCCGGGGCGGGCCGCTGGCGGACCCTTTGGCGGGTGTTCTATCCCCTGATGCTGCCGACCTTCGTCGGTGTCTGGATCTGGGCCATGCTGCTGGCGGTGCGTCAGGCCGGCAAGCCGCTGGTGCTTTACGAGGGATCCGAGAACCAAGTGCTGGCGATCCTCATCTGGAACATGTGGGATTCGGGCGACGTGGAGGCCGTCGGCGCAATCGGCACCCTCTTGATCGTGGGTTTATTGATCGTGACCTTGGGATTACGGATGATGGGATTTGGTCGGGGCGCTTCGATCCAAAAATCCGAATAACGCGGAACCAACCCCCTGCGCCGCCGGGCTTCTGAATGGGAGGATGCCATGACACCGGAAGAAAACGACCGCTTGACCCGGGTCGGCCCGGGAACGCCATGCGGTGACATGCTGCGTCGCTATTGGTGGCCGGTGTGGTTTTGCGAAGAGTTGCGCGGCATGCCCGTGCCCGTCCGCCTGCTCGGTGAGGACCTCGTGCTTTTTCGACAGAGCGGTGGGGAACCCGGCCTGCTGGACCGGCGCTGCCCGCACCGCGGCGCCTCCCTCGAGTTGGGCCGGGTAGAAGCCGACGGCCTCCGCTGCTGTTACCATGGCTGGAAATTCGCCGCCGACGGGAGCTGCCTTGACATGCCGGCCGAGCCGCCCGGCACGCCGCTTATCAATGAGGTGCGCCAAAGGGCACACGTCGTCCGGGAGGCCGCCGGACTGGTCTTCGCCTATATCGGTCCCGATCCGGTGCCTGAATTTCCGCGCTATGACCTGCTGCTACAGACGGGTCTGGAACGCCATCTGCACGCGACGCTGGATCACTGCAACTGGCTGCAACGGGCCGAAAACGGGGTCGATCAGCTGCATGCCGGGATTCTTCACGCCGCCGGCTATCCGGAGCTCGCCCTGAAGCAGGCGATGGATATCAAGTGGACCCGCGAATGGTATGGCGTGCGCGCCTCCTATTCGGTGGCGGGCGGCCAGGGAAAGGTGTCCCACTGCCTGTTTCCCGCCAACAACCGCTACTTCGGCGCCCGGGTCGGCGATCGCCCCAGTCAGAACATGCACTTCCGCGTTCCGGTCGACGATTTTCAAACCATGACCTTCGGGATCCGCGCCCACGAATCCGACGATGGCGCCGATCATGTCATCACCGGAGGATTGCGCGTCAAGGAACGGGGTGTCTATGACCGGGTCGAAGACGGATGGTGGGGGCTCGCGTCCCGCGATCAGGACCGGGCGGCGCAGGAAAGTCAGGGCATTGTCGCCGATCGTTCGCGTGAAACATTAGGTACGTCGGACCGCGGCATCGTCCTCTTCCGACGTATGGTGAGGGAGGCGATCGACGCCGTGGAGCGCGGCGAGGATCCGCCGGGAGTGATCCGGGATCCTGGCCACGACGTCATCACTTTCGATGCCAGCCAGATGCGGGACGGTCGTTTGATGGAGGCGTAAGGCGTGCTTCCAATCCTGGGAAGGCCTCCGCCTAACCAGAAATGACCGAGAACTCCTCCGGCGCGACGTGAAGATAGACATCCGCACCGTCAGGGACTTCGGAGAAGGGACTAATCCTGGCGCGCAGGCGCGCCCCATTACAGGACACGGCGACATCGAGAAATTCGCCAAGAAAAGTCGAAGAGATGACATTTCCCGACCAGACGTTGGGCTGGTTTTCGATCTTGCCAATCGACAATCGGAGGTTTTCCGGCCTAATGAGGACCATCACGCGCGAGTCGGGAGCCGGACGGTTTGTCTCTGCCTGCGTGCAGACGAGTTCTCCGAATGGGACCTCCAAGCGAAGTCCAACCCGGTCGTCATCCCCCTTCAAGGACGCCGGCAGAATATTGGTCAAACCCACGAACTGGGCGGCGAACTGGCTGTGGGGGTGGAGATAGATATCCCGCGGCCGCCCAACTTCGATGATCCGCCCACCATCCATGATCGCAATCTGGTCGGAAATCGAGAGCGCCTCCACCTGATCATGGGTGACATAGAGCGAGGTAATGCCCAATTCCCGCTGTAGCTGGCGGATCTGGCCGCGCATTTCCTCCCGCAGCTTAGCATCGAGATTTGAAAGCGGTTCGTCGAACAGGAATACCTTAGGGTCCGACGCCATGGCCCGCGCAAGTGCGACCCGCTGCTGCTGCCCGCCCGACAATTTCGGCGCGGGCCGATCCTCATAACCGTCGAGATTGACCATCTTCAGCGCATCCAGCGCGCGGGTCCGCATTTCTTTCCGCGACCACCCCTTTCCCTTAAGCGGATAAGCGACGTTTTGGAACACAGTCATATGAGGCCAGATGGCATATGATTGGAAGACCATGCCGACCCTGCGCCGGCTGGGTGCGACAAAGACATTGGACTTGGAGGAATAGACCCGTTCTCCGAAAAGACGGATTTCCCCGGAATCCGGTTTCTCAAGCCCTGCGACACACCGCAGGGTTGTCGTCTTTCCGCAACCGGACGGTCCCAACAAGGTGAACAGAGACCCGGTTTCAACTGTGAATCCGATTCCGTCGACGGCCCTTACGTCGCCGCCGCCATAGGTCTTGGTCAAGGTCTTGATTTCGATCATGACAACCTATGCCGCCGCCTGGACTGAGAACCGGTTAGAGATCAGGCGCGCGATCCCAGAGATTCCGGCGATGGCTGCGACCAGAACGATGCCCATGGCGCTAAGTTGAGAAAACTCACCGCTTTCGTAAAGACCGAATATAAGCACGGGCAGCACTTCAGTTCCGACATGGGACAGCAAGACTGGGATCGACAGGACCTTGAACGTGAGAGTGAGCACGTAGAGCCAACCGATCAGGAGGCTCGGCAAGATCAGGGGTAAAAGAACGAATGTCATATTCCTGAGCCAAGACGTGCTGGAGAGCTCCGCAGCCTCCTCCAACTCCTTGTGGACATGCAACAGACTGGCATGGACCGCCCGCAAGCTGATGGGAATGAACTTGGTGACATAGGCAATCACGAGAATCCAAAGGGTCCCGTATACGGGAATCGGCAATGTCAGGTACATCCATACGAGGGCAAGGCTCATGACGACGCCGGGCAAGGCAATCGGACTAAAGGTCACGATATCGAGGAGCTTGCGGCCGGGAATATCGGTGCGCACGACGATCCAAGCGACACCCACCGACAGCATCACGGCGATAGTCGCCGCGGCTCCCCCGCTGATCAGGTTGTTGCTAAGCGCGCGGTAGAACTCGTCCAGTTCGAAGATCATCCGGTAATTATCCCAGGTAAAGAGCGACAGCATCTTCAAGGATGGCGGCGCGTAGAAGGGCATGAACGAGGTCCACAGGACGATGCCGATGGGAAGCACTACGGCGACGAAGAGCAAAGCCAATACCAGGGACAACACGAAATAACGCCAGGCGCCGAGATCAATGGTATGGGGCCTATAACCTTTCCCAGTGATAGTCGCGAAGCGTTCGGCAATTCCGGTGACACGGAGATAAAGAAGCACGCCCACCACCGTTACGAAAAGGTAGGCAGTGGCATAGGTGCCTGCCAGATTGTAATCAGTGGGAGAATCGCGAAGCGCCAGAAAGATATCGGTCGCGAAAACCCTGATTCCGGCCGGGATTCCGATCACTGCCGGGGCCTCGAAGGTCTCTATCCCTCGAATGAACAGAAGAAGCCATGTCGCGAGAATGCTAGGAAACATAATTTTGAGATTAACGTGATAGAAGCCGCGCACTGGTCCCATAGTGGACATACGCGCCGCTTCCTCCAGGGAGGGGTCCATTGACCGGAATGCCGCTGCCATCAACAAGAAAGGCAGGGTTATGTGGTCAATTCCAAAGACCCAGATCATGCCGGCAAAACTGTAAATATCGAAAGGCGGTTCTTCCAAACCGAACAAGAAGACGAAGAACTGATTGAGCACGCCGATGGTGGGGGAGAGCAGGAACACCCAGGAAATCGTCGTTAGAATTCCAGGCACGATGAAAGGAAACAGAACCAGCAAATAGATGACAGTCTTAAAAGGCGTATTCGTACGTTCTGTCACCCAGGCAAGAAAGCCGCCAAGCACAAATGAGATCAAACCGGATGCGACTGCGAAGACGATGGAATTGAAGGCCGAATGAAAAAGGGCCGCACTCCCGTAGGCCTTCACGTAGTTTTTGAGGGTGAAGGAAACGTCCGTACCGGGAGGCCCGTCTGTGAAAGTCCCATAAAGAATCATGATCAACGGGACCAAGGTGAGATAGAGCACCACACCCGAGAGCACGAACAGTATGACGTGTTTCCACGTCAAGAATTTCGCCACCGCGTTCAAAAAAGATCCCGTTCAAGTCCACTAATCAAAGAATCACCTCGTTGGGACGCCGCATAGTCGATGGGACGACTAATCCACACTTTAGGCGGCCAATCGCAATGAGGCGGGCCAACGCGAGAACGTCGGCCCACCCGTTCAATCATTTCTTGAAAGATTTCTTCAGGATCTTCTCATCCAGCAGCTTGAGCACGACCTTGGCATCGCTCTTGGCAGAATCAGGCCTATCGATTTTAAGTCGCGGGTCCTTAATCGCCGTCCCCAACTTTGGGTTCCTTGTCTTGACCTTGGGATTAGCGGGCAGCCGGCCCATGCGGGCATAGACCTTCTGGCCCGCTTCGGAAAGAAGGAAGTCATGAAGCAACGCCGCACTATAGGGATGCGGTGCGTTGCGCGAAATCGAAACGGGTTGAAGGAGCCCCGGGGTGAAGTTGAGCAAACCCCATTCGATCGAAGCGCCCTTCTTCTTCATGCGCTCGACCCGGTAGGGATAAACAGTGACCGCCAACGGGGCATCACCTGCAGCCAGCAACTGGGTAATCTGGGTACGCCCCCTGCGAAGCTTAAGATTTCCGCTGCTCCCCAGCTTATCCAGAAGTGCGGTCCCCTTTTCCTTTCCATAGTTATCGTATACGACACCGACTTCGGGCAGGGAAGACTGGTCGAACAGGATCTTTCCCTTCCACTTGGGATCAAGAAGGTCTTCCCAGGTCTTGGGAACATCCTTCTCCGCAAGCATCTGCGTGTTCCACCCAATGGCGCGAATGAAGGTGAAAAGGCTGGTCCATCTCTCCCCCTTCATGCTTGAAGGTATCTCGTTCTTCGCAGCCGAACTGTAGCGCGCAAAGGTCTTTTCGACGGGATAGAGGTTGAAGGTCTCTGTGGAAGTCTTGGCAAGATCAAACAAGTGCTTCCCGGCCCGGCTTTCGGTGAGAACACGATCAAGGATTTTGCGGCTCTTGGAGCGGATGAACAGAGTCTTCACAAAAGGATATTTCTTGTTGAAGGCCTTGAATATGACCTGGGTTGGTCGCGGCGCGTCGGTCGTGTACCATACCACCTTGCCTTCCTTCCTGGCCCCCGCCACCAATTGGGCATGGCGTTCCGTGGGAGGCAGGTTCTCCAATTTCTTGTAGAGACTTTCGGCGTCCGCCGCGTCCGCTTTCGACCACACCGTCATGGTCAATAGCGCGGCCGAAACTACACCACTCACATAAAGCGTCGGTCGTAGTGATGATTTAATCATTACTGCCTCCCAATTGTTCAACTGATCGACCTCGCCTTTCGGCGCCGTCTGGTTCATTTGCTGATGCCCCGTCCCGAAGAAGACCTGTGTCCCGTGGGCTCAGCGCCGCGTGACATATTTTTTCAAAAGGGGCGAATCGTAGTCTGCGCATTCGATGTCCGAAAAATTCGCGTAGTGCTTACCCAGTGACTTGTGATGGTCATCATACTTGGTGCCGAGGTAGAGCAAGGGGTCGGCATCTTCCCGAAAGAGTTCACCTTCCATCGACCCCTTTCTCATATGGGCGCAAAGCACCTCCCCGACGAAAAGGTCCATGTTTTCATCAAACGGTATTTGATTGACGATGCGGTATTCGACGTTCCCGATGGCTTCACCGATCAATGGAACCGTCACTTTCGACGGACGAACGGGGGTAAGGCCGGTCGCCTCGAATTTATCGACGTCCCGGCCCGATATCCGGCCCGCGAACACGACGATATCCATCATGTCGCGGGTCGGTGCCGTCATCACGAACTCACCTGTCTCTTGCAGCAGGCCATAGGTATAGGTGCTTTTCGAGACTCCGACGACCAGACGCGACGGCTCGAACCCCATGGCAGAAAACCACATAGCGGTTAGGAAGTTCGCTTTGCCGTCTCTACCGCGGCTGACAAGCAGCGCAGGGATCCGCATGGCGAACGGCTTGTTGCCATGCTTCACCTCCTCAAACATGGATGGTTCGGCCCAGCCCATCTAGGCGCGCTTCCTGCGCGCACGCATGCGCTCCAACGACGCTTCCAGCAGGCGATCTGCTTCGGTCTCAAGCTCGGGGCTCGGCCACGGGGATTCATGGATGGTCAGCTTCTTGTCATAAGGGCCCGAAGGAATATTTTCGTGGTCCGGATAGTTCGAGCAATGAAGCTCTAGGTGATTACCGTCCGGATCATTGAAGTAGATTTCGGCGCCGCCGGTACCAGCACGGGTCATGGGACCGACAAAAGGAACCTTCCATTTCTTCAATTGTTCCGCCCATTGTTCAAGCGTCTCGGCCGGAACGTCGAAGGCGTGGTGAGGGTGCGACTGATCCCATCCGGGCTGGCCGTAGTCTTGCTCGAATAGGTCGATCTCAAGTCCCTCGCATAGTCTGACGCCCACCTGCAGGGCTCGGGCGAGGCCCTTCTTGACCCGGTCCGGGTCTGACTCGTGATGCGCCTCACCTCCGAGAACCGCAACGTAAAACCGTGCTGCCTTGTAGCGATCTCGAACCGGGATCGTCGTGTGATTGAGAGCACGGATTCTGAGTGTCGCATCGGGGTTGGTATTCTCGTCACTCATGATTTGTTCCTCCCATTCCCAAGCTGGATCTCACTGAATTTTTTCAGTCGATTACGCGTGCCTTGACGACCGACTATCTCCTTCCACTCTAAAGCCTCGACTCATTCGACGGCAGAAACAGCCAAATCGTGGGGTAGGTTACCAAGCCGCCGGCCACCGTTCGCCTTGGCAACCACGGTATCACCCCAGCGGCAGATCGTCTTCTTGCCGTTCCTCTGGATTTCAGCGGAGGGCTTGAAAATGCACACCATGTTTTCCTGAACGAGGACGTCCAAGTCCTTAGATTTCCGCATATTACCGACCATGATGGGTCCGTCATCCCCGGCCCCGCGTCCATGCAGAGTGAGCGTTGTCGTGGTCCCGGCGGTTGGCCCCGTAGGCGGAGACGCACACTTGCAGGCCTTAACGGCAGTTTCCATTAACTCTCGGAGGCTCACCCCCGGCTTGAACTGCTCTACAACAGCGTTAAAGATTTCCCTCTGAATCTTGATAAGCTCCTCATGCAGCGGGTCGGCAACACCCACATAGACAGGCTGAACGACCTGCGACCTGTACCCCATCCACGAAGCCTCAAGCTCATCGATAATCAAATCTCCCACCTCCAACGGTCGAAACGTGGGGCGCGTCAACGTGCGAATTGGATCCTTGCCTGATACCCAGTTGTAGTGGACGGACAGTTCCGATCCGTGATGCATCATGGCGCAGATCGCTGCGGCCCAAACCTCCCAATCTATCGCGCCCGGACGGGCAGCCTTGATCTTGGCAGCGACCCCTTTTTCAATGATCTCAACAGATTTTATGAGGGCCTCTATCTCCTCCTCACTCTTGACGATGCGAACCTGCCTTAGGATATCGGTGGCATCAACGAAATCAGCGTGCGGAAATGCATCGTTCACCGCCTTCCAAAAGCCGTAAAGTATTGTTCCTTCAGGCGTGCGCGTATCAGCGCCAAGCCCCGCGATGCCGATACGTCCGCGATCTACCTTCAATTCCTTGAGACGTTCGACCGTCGCCCGCCCATAAGCACGGTTGGCCTCGCGCACATCATCCGTCCAGTCCTGAACGCAGGGCCAACGCGGGGCCGCCGACGTCGCGATCGCCGTCACATCTCCCTCGAGCGGGAAGACCGCGGCAACATCCGAATCCCCGCCGCCACCAACATGGGTGAGATATCTCGCGTTCGCCTGAAAGTCGGTTGAGTGGCCCGTGTTATTGGGAACGACAATGACATCGATTCCAACTTCCCGCATTTTTCGGCGCACCGCGGCCCATCGGCGGTCCCGCTCTTTAATGGAAAAACGTGGATAAGGATGAAGTTCGACCATGCCTCCCCTTTCACACCGAAAATCCGGTGCGGCATGGCTTTGAACACCATGCGATTTTTTTTCTTATCGATTTGAAAAATCTAACTGCGAAAAACGAAAACTGTCAATGAACCGGAGCGCAATGCATTCATCAGAATATGAGCTGTCGAGATTTGCTAACAATTATCCAGCGGAATTGGCTAGCACGGATCAAGATAAACCGTCATCAGACCGCACAACACACAGATTCTTCTCAAGAACCAACAACACTGTAGGCAACAATATGATCCTCGGCGATATAAGGATTCTTAAGTTTTAAAACCGCCGCCTTCGACCAATCTGCCACCTCTGCACCGAACGCCTCGGCGAGCGATTATTACGACGGAGCGCGCCTACAACCACATCCCGGCGCGTCGGCATTCTAAGGCCGTGCCGCCCCGGGTGGCCCAGGATCCTGTCGTGCCGCCTCGGCGAAAGGCCTAACACGGCCGGTAAAGGCCCAGAGGAAATCGCTTTCAAGTTTGTTCAGGAACCACTTGGCTCCGAATTTGCTGAGGTGATCGGTGTCCTTGTAAAGCAGCGTTTCCCCGACATAGGGCCGACAGATCGCCGCATCGCAGAAGAGATCGAGCGGATCGGCCAGCCGGATGTTGGGTGCGCCCGCGGCGATGCGGCCGAGCACCTCCATGGTTTGCTTGCGCTCGGCCTCGATCCGGGCCCGGGGCCGGGCGCAAAAGTCGGGATTCCGACGATAGCGCTTCGCCCGCAGCACGCATTCGACAGCCTTGTAATTGAACTCCGGCACTGGACCGATCACAAGGAGGCGGCGTGCGCCATCCGCTCCATAGGCCGCGAATTCGCGCGCCAGCTTGCGCTCGTACGATCCCGGGCCGAGGCGTTGTTCGTATGCCACGAGCTTCGGATTCCAACGCCGGAACAGGATGAAGAAGGGCGCCGCGCGCCCCTCGGCCTTGAGGATATCGGTAATCGCGCCGCGGATGCCGGGGCAGGCGGGGTCCAATTCCTTGGGCGCTCCCGGTTCTCCGGGATCCGGGCAGGTCGGTTTGAAGGGCGAAATCACGCGCACACCGATCTTGGCGGCGCCACGCCTCACCGCCCGACGGATCGCGTCCGAATGGGAATCCCCGCCGAGGAAACCGGTTGTCCCGACCGCAGCAGGGCAGCCGGCGCCCTCGCACACGAAGATGCTCCTCCCCGCAAGGTCCGGCGTGCCTGCAATGGCGGCTGACGCGCGACCGGAATAGTGGGCCGGGCCCGCCACCGCCGCCATCAGTGCAAAGACGGCCAGGGAGGCGCCGACGCCCCAGCCGACAATCCTGGGGCTGAGCGCGCGCAGGTCCTGCCGCGTCCGCCGCCAGGCCAACACCCGGCGCTCCACCAGGACATAGGTCAGGACCGCCAGCCCCAGGGAAGCCGCGGCCACGACTAGGTCCCGAAGAGGACCTGGGCGACCGAAATCGGCGATCCGGGCCAGCGAGAGGAGCGGCCAATGCCACAGATACCAGCCGTAGGACACCAGGCCGATGCCGACGATGGGCCGCCAGGAAAGGGCCCGCACGGCGGCCGCCCCCGGCGCCGCCAGGCCCGCCGTGATCAGCATCACGGTCCCGATCACCGGCAGCAGCACCGCGGTACCGGGATAGAAACCGCCATCGAGGCCGAGGCCGACGGCGGCGGCGATCACCAGGCAGCCCAGGATGCCCAGACCCTCGGCCCAGGGACGGCGCGATTCGCCGCGCACCAGGGCGGTGGCAAAGAACCCTATGGCGCCGCCGGCAACGAATTCCCAGGCCCGCCACAGCGCCACATAGAAACCGACGTTTTTCCCCTCCGCCGATGTCAGCAGGATGCACCCCGCGAGGCTCGCCCCGAAGATCAGCAGCGCCGCCCCCGCCAGAACCCGTCCCGGCGCCAACCTGAACCGCCGCGCGGCGAGGAACAGACCCAATAGCAGTAATGGCACACAAAGATAGAACTGTTCCTCCACCGACAGCGACCAGGTGTGCAGCAGGGACTTCTCGTACATGTCGATGTCGAAATAATCCTGCTTGGACAGAAAATAGTGGTTGGAAACGAACAGCGCCGCCAACCCGCCTGACAGGCCGAACCACTCCCATTCGTAGGGCGAGACCAGCACCACCAGGGACAGCCCAAGGGACACCAACAGCACCAGCAGGAACATGGGCAGGATCCTGAGTACCCGCCGGGCGTAGAATTCCCAGACCGAGAAGGTGCCGGCAGCGATCGCCCCGGCGATCTGATTGATGATCAGGAACCCGGAGATGACAAAGAAGATGTCGACGCCGACGAAGCCGCTCTTGAAACCGGGCAGGCCGGCGTGAAATCCCACCACCGCCAGGATGGCGACGGCGCGCAACCCGTCGACATGGGGAATCCGGCTATCCAGGAGTCCCGCGGGACGAAGTTGGGATGGGGGCGTGGAGGTGTTCATGAGCGGACCGGCCATCTTGCACCGGGGGGCTTAGGTTTGGTTCCCTGCGCGGCCGGGCCGGGAAGGCCGGACCGCCCCCCAGGCGCCGGCGCTTTGGTGCGCGATCAATACCCTCAAGCCCCGGGGCGCCGCAACCCCCTGACCGCAAGCCCTCTGGCCGGGGACCAGCGAGCGTTCTAAACTCCAGTGACTGGGAACATCTGCGGCTGAGGAGACATCTGATGGCTACCAAGGTCAATCCGCGCGACTACATTCCGGCCAGTGTGGCACCAATCCGCGTCGATCCACCCGGCACCGTCACCGCCATGCCGTCGCCCAACAAGATGCACCACATCCATATCTACGCCGACCAACATTACGAAGAAGTGGTGGAATTCTATTGCACCCTGCTGAACGCGGAGATGGTGCGCGAAAGGCCCAACAACGTCACGTTCCTGACCTATGACGACTTCGATCACCGGATCGCCATCTTCAAGAGGGAAGGCTGGTCCAAGCGTGCCGACAAGACTCTCGGCGTGTCCCATGTCGCCTTCGCCTATGACAGCCTGGGCGAGCTCATGCACATCTACAAGACGATGAAGGCGCTGGGACATACGCCACACAGGGCGCTCAACCACGGCAATTCGACCTCCTTCGATTACCGCGACCCGGACGGCAACGAGGTCGAGATCATGATGGACAACTACGCGCCGCTGGACAACCAGGCCTATAAGCGCCACTACCAGGGCACGGCGGATTTCGGCTCTTCCGCCGACGGCGACTTCGACCCTGAAAAAATGCTGGCACTCTACGAACAGGGCGTACCCGATTCGGTCTTGCTTGACCGCGAGGAAGTGAAGCGGCTCGCCGCGGAGGGCAAGCTATAGCTGCAAACAGGCGCGGTCCGCCGCTGGGCTCAGTGGGGAACGGCCTCGGACCCGTCGGTCGCCGGGGCGGAGGCGAAGGACTCCACCACCAGGGTCGCCCCATTGACATCGACCACCCGGACCGACGACCCGGCCGGTATTTCGCCGCTGCCCGGCGATAGCTGGACCGACCAGACCGTGTCGCCGATATGGACCTTGCCGTGTCCGTTCTTGGTATCGCCCACAAGGAGGTAGACCGAACCGACATGACTGTGGCCGCGCTGGTTGAGCCCCGGCCGGTCGCTCGGCCGGCTTGTGCGGCGAATCAGCAGACGGGCGGCGACGGTGGTGATCACCGCCACCACGGCGAAGATGATGCCCTGGATCGCGATCCCGATGGACGGGAAGAAGAACAGGACGGCGCCGGTCACCAGGCCGGCGATACCCAACCAGAGGAAAGCGATCCCGGGTACGAAGATCTCGATGGCAATGAACACCGCGGCCAGCGCGAACCAATGCCAGAAAGCTAAATCGTCAAAGGACATGGTTGAACCTCCAAATCATCGGATGCCGGCAGCGCCGTCCGCGCCGCCAAGGATCACGCACCCGTCCGCGGGATGGTACTGCCGGGATTCCCCGCCGTGCCGCCGCGGGCCATGCCGCCGGGCGCACCGCCGCCGGCGCCGGGCCCCTGGAACGAGTCGCGGGCGATTTCGGCGATCCCGGCGATGGAACCGATGACGCTGGACGCTTCCAGCGGCATCATCACCAGTTTCTGATTGTTCGACTTGGCGATGTCCTTCAACGCCTCGACATAGCGCTGGGCGACGAAGTAATTGATCGCCTGCACGTTGCCCGTGGCGATCGCTTCGGACACCATGTTGGTGGCCCGTGCCTCCGCCTCGGCCTCGCGTTCGCGCCCCTCGGCATCCCGGAACGCGGCCTCGCGGCGGCCCTCGGCCTGCAGTATGGCGGCCTGTTTTTCGCCTTCGGCCTTGAGGATCTCCGACTGGCGCTCGCCTTCGGCGATCAGGATCTCGGCCCGCTTGTCACGTTCGGCCTTCATCTGCCGCGCCATGGAATCGACCAACTCCGCCGGCGGCGAAATGTCCTTAATCTCGATCCGCGTCACCTTGACGCCCCAAGGCGTCGTCGCCTCGTCCACCACGGTCAGAAGCTGGGCGTTGATCCGGTCGCGCTGGGACAACAGCTCGTCCAGGTCCATCGATCCCATGACGGTTCGGATGTTGGTGGTGGTCAGGTTGAGGATGGCATGTTCCAGTTGACGCACTTCGTAAGCCGCTCGGGCCGCATCGACCACCTGGTAGAACACCACGCCGTCGACCGCAACCATGGCATTGTCCTTGGTGATGACTTCCTGGTTCGGGACGTCCAGCACCTGCTCCATCATGTTCAGCTTGGCACCGACGCGGTCGATCATGGGGATGATGAGGGCGAGGCCCGGCCTCAGCGTCTGGGTGTAGCGGCCGAATCTTTCGATCGTGAACTCATAGCCCTGGGGAACGATCTTGACCCCCAGGAAGATGACGACGACCACCAACACAAGCAACGCCACCGCAAAGATGCCGAAAGGTGAGAGGAACATCGCGCATTATCTCCGTTTTCCACGGTCTGCCGCCTTCGAGTGCCGAACCCGGTCGCGTCCAGCTTTTCCGGCGCTCATCAAGAAACACCGGTCTCGTGGAAACGGCCATGCCGCGTCCGACTTCGGTCCAGCGGCCGATTAATGCAAAAATAAGTTCCAAACCCTTTTTCGAAGGTTAACAAAAATTACCTTGCATTATATCTATTAACGTTTCGAACCGATTATAATACGGCCCAGTTCGTGATCTTGATCCAGTGGGAGCCGTCTCGTGTCCAGTTCCATCGATGACCGCTACACGACCGAGCCCGCGCTCGAGCCGGGTGCCGACGAGCCGCAGGGCTGGGACATTCCCCTGAGCGACGGTTTGGACGGCACCAGCCCGATTCCGCGGCCCGACCCCGGCAACAACCCGCAGATCGAGACTTTTGCGCGGCTCCTCTCTGCGGCGGGGGCAATTTTCCTGTCCTTGGCCTTCATTGCGTTTCTCTACCTTGCGGACACGGAGACGATCTGGTCGCTGTTCTTTTCCGGACTGAGCCAGGTCAACAACGCCGGCGCCATGAAGATCGCCGCCGTCGCCGGAATAGGGGCGATCTGCGCGGCGCTCCTGCTGCACCCCCTCATGCGGGCCTTCGTCGTATCCAAGGTGGAAGCACGATCCCTGGATGCGGAACAGCGCGCCATTGTCGAAATGATCCCAAGCCCGATATTTTTCCTCAATACCGAGGCCAACCTGGAAGACGTCAACGGCGCCTTCGCCAGGATGGTGGGCCGCTCGGCCGACAGCGTGATCGGCAGAAACATCTACGATTTCATTCCCAAAGACGTTCAAGACTCCGCTTACCAATCCCTGGTCAAGGTATCGGCCCACGAAATCGAAGGCTTCCGCTGCCCGATCATGACCGACCGGGGGGTCCGGATGTTCTATATCCACGCCGAACCCTATCGCGGCCACAATGCCGAGGCGCCGCACATCATCGGCATGGCGCTGGATATCACCGACGACGTCGCGGCTACCGAAGCGCTGGAAACCCGCTACCAGTCGCTCCGCGCCGCCACGATGGAAACGCTGGAATCCGTCGCCCATGTGGTGGAAACCCGGGATCCATACCTCAACGGCCATCATGACCGGGTCGCCAAGCTGGCCGGGGAACTGGCCAGGGAACTCGGCCTATCGGACGACGAAAAGGAGGGGATCGAGGTCGCCGCCCGGGCACACGATATCGGCACCATCCGAATCCCGTTCGAGATCCAAGTCAAGCCCGAGCCCTTGACCGAAGCCGAATGCGCTATCATCCAGGAACACGCCGCCTACGGTGCGGAACTGCTCTCGCGGGTGAGCTTCCCCTGGCCGGTGGCGGAAATCGTCGAACAACACCACGAATTCTATGATGGCAGCGGATATCCCAAGGGCCTCAAAGGGGACAAGATCCTCATCGGGGCGCGCATCATCGCCGTCGCCGACGCCTACGACGCATTGACCTCGCAACGGCCCTACCGCACCGCCATCACCAAGTCCGAAGCCTTGGCTCGGTTGATGAAGCTGGGCGGTCAGCATTACGATCCGGCCGTGGTCTCGGCCCTTTCCAAGCTGGTCCAGCGCACCGCATCCAACCTGGAAGAAGACACCCCGGGCCGAATGTAACGGCGCCGGATGTCGCCCGGGGAGGTGCCACACTTTCCCGGGCCAAAGCGCCGCTCCTGGACGAGGAACTACCGCCCGAACAGGCCCTTGAGGCCCTCCACCGGGGAATCGCCCTTCTTCTTGCCGTCGCTTCCCGTCAAACCGCCGATACCAGGCACCAAGCCCTTCACCGAATCCAGGGCCTTCTTCGGGTCCTTGGCGACATTGCCGAGCGCCGCGCCGAGGTCGGGGCTGTAGCTCACATCATGCCAGGGGCCCTTGATATTGACCGGCACCGAAACTCCCGCGGCACCGCCGGTCGCCCCCTGGCCCTGGGCGCTGGCCACCACCTTGGGCTCGACCCGGTAATCGATCCGCCGATTGGGAAGATCGACCGTGCCCTTGCCGCTCAGCCGCAGCAACGGCGATTTCATGTTCAGGTCGTCGTTTTTCAATATCCCGTTGGCAATCACGAAGGTGCCGCCCATTTCGGAGAAGTCCGTCTTCTGAGCCTGCGAAGCGCTGGGGTCGAGGAAAGCGCTCTGGACATTGCGGACCATGGCACCAAGGTTGATACCCTTGATGGCGCCGTCGTTGAAAGCCAGCTTGCCGCTGCCGCCGAGCGCCTTGATCATTTCCCGCTGGGTCCGTCCCTTGGTATTGAGGATCACATTGGCGTTGGCGGTCCCCTCGACCCGGTCGAAATTCATGGCGTCGCGCATGAACGGGTTGGCCTGGAACTTGGTCAACTCCGAGGTCATGGTCACGGTCGGCACGCCCCGGCCGCCCCGGGTCGTCACCCTGGCCTTGCCGACCCCGCCGTACAGCGCCATCTTGGTCAGGTCCGTCACCAGGGTTCCGTTCTTCAACTCCACCTTGAGGTTCGATTCGCCGATCTTGATCTTGCGAACGACCAGCCCACCGACGTTCAGGTCAACGTCCGCATTTGCGGCATTGAGGCCGGTGAGGTCGATGGGATCGTCGCTCCAGTCTCCGGGACCTGCCTTGCCCGCGGCCGGCTGCGCCGGCTGGCTCCCGGCCTTTTCGGGCGGAAGGTAGGGATTGAGGTCGAGCGTTCCGAGGTCCAACTTGGCGCGGATCATCGGCTTGCTGCCGCGCTGATCGACCGAAAGGTCACCGCTGCCGGAGATGGCATCAAGGCTCAGCTTTGCCTGGCGGAAGGCCACCTGCTTGTCCTTCATGTCGAGATCGCCCGCGATCTTGAGCGGCCCCAACCCGCTGCCCGGAGCGTTCAACGGCGACCCGGCCCAGGCCGCCAGCTTACGGACCGACGGCACATCGAGCTCCACCCGTCCGGCAACCGCGTTGCCGGCGCCGGACGTCGCCTTTCCCTTGAATGACAGGTTGACCGGATTCGATTTCAGGCTGATTTCGACATCGGTGGTCTTGCCGGCCATCACCGCGCTGGGATTGGAAACCCGAACCTTCAAGGTGAGCTTTTCCTTGTTCCAGGTGATGCCTCCATCGGCTTCCATGGGGCTGCTCAGAGAGGGCAGGGCGACCTTCAGATTGATGTCCTCGACCTTGTGTTGCACGCCCGTCTTCATGTCGAGATAGCTGACGCGGCCATCCACAAGGCGCACATCGCCGAGCTTGAGGCCCGCCAGCCCCGGCGCAGAACCGGCCCCCGCGGCCCCCGGCTTGGCGGCGCCGGGTTTGGCCTGTGCCGAATCGAATTGCCAATTGGGGCGTCCCTGCGGATCGACTTCCAGGTTGATCACGGGCTTCTCTGCGACCAGTGCGTCAACCTCGAGGTTCCCGGAAAGCAAGGGGAACACGCCGACCCTGACCGTCAGCTTGTCCAGGCTCATCATGTCGGCGGCCTTGCCGCCCTTGGCGTTGCCCAGCGCCACCTTGCCCGCGACGAATTCCACGCGGGGCAGGATGGAGAGCTTGAAATCCCCGTCAATCTTGGCCTTGCGGCCCGTGGCCCCTTCGATTTGGGCGATGATCTGGTTCTTGTAGACATCGACCGGGATGAAAGCGGGAATAACCAGGGCGGCCGCGATCACGATAACCACTAGAATCCCAAGACCGATAAGCAGTTTCTTCATCATGTTCTCCGATTGCGAGATCGGCCGGCCCGGCGTCTCCCTCTATGCGCCGCGACCCGGAAGCGGCGGACGGCTCGGAACGAGCCACCCGCTGACCGGGGCAACGGCCATTCACCTATGTCGACCCGCTGGGGACGCATTATATTCTAACCGATTCGAGCTCCATGCAGGACAGGATCAATCCTCGAACCAAGTCCGGCGCCACGGCATGATCTTGATCCGCCGCTGGCCTTCCCGGCAGTAGGGTTCCTCGCGCGCCAGCGCCTCTGCGCCGGCCAAACTGTCGCCGCGGACGATGATGATGCCGCCGGCCACCTCATCGCCGTCCATGTAGCGTTTGCCATCGCTGTCCCGGAGCGAACCCGCACCTACCAACAGGCCCTGGTCCTTGAGCCGCTGGATGTAGGCCATGTGCTGGTCCGCCAGTTCATCCTCGCCCAAGGCGGTCGCCGGAGGATTTTGGTCCAGGGTGGAAACGAACATATAGAGCTGTTCGACGCGGCGTTCGTTCATTTGCTTTCCCGGAGGCTAGGCCAGCACCTTGGCCGCGGCGCTTTCCACGGTGGTTCCCTTGAAGAAATCGGGATTCACCTCGCCGTGCAGGCGGACGATATTGGTGAATGTGAAATCCCGGAAATCGTCATCGTCGATCAAGCCCTTATCGACCAGGCCGTGGGCCTGAACCAGGGTCTCGGTCATGTCCGGCACGTCCCAGTGGGAAACGTCGGAGGAGAACATAGCATTGAGACGCGCCCCCTCATGATTCATCCGCGCATCGAACGCGGTCGAAAGGGTCCGGTCGTCGGCCTCGCATCCGAAGAAGAACTTCGGCACGAACAGGTCGTAAATGTCCTCTTCCTTCTCGATGCCGCAGGCCGCCCAATCGTTCATGCAATCGTAATCTTCGACGTTGAAGCCCGGACGGGCCCCCATCATCCGTTCGTCATGGTCCTTGAAGTTGTCGAGATAGGGCGCATAGGCATCGCCGCCGTATTCCTGCACCAGCTCGCGCAATAGGCCGCGGTCGATACGGGCGGGATCCAGGTTGTCATGCAGGGCCGCCACGTTGCGCTTTTCCCAATGCTCGAACAAGTCGTTGTAGAGCATGACCGCCCAGGCGGTGCCGCCCTCGAGGAATCCAAAACGCAATTCCGGGAAGCGGCGGGTCACGCCACCGAGGAACAGTGCCTTGCAGGACGCATCATTGGCGGCGGCGAAGGCGCCGATGTGGTTATAGACGTAATTCGAGATCGACCGCCGGGCGCCCCAACCCTGGCCGCCGACGTGACAGGTGGGGGCGACTTTCAACTCGACGCACTTGGCCCACATCGGGTCGTAATCGTGCACGCTGTCCAGCACCAGCGGATCGATCCATGAGACGTAGGGGGACAGCTGGGGCGCCTCACGTTCGATGATGGGAATCGGGCGGTAGTTCAGGTCGGTCAATTGGATCGCCTTGAGCCCGAGGGTGTGGATGGAATACTCCATCTCGTCGATCGCTTCCTCGGGCGTCCAGGTGGGAATCACCGCCGCGGGTGTCATGCGGTCCGAGTATTCCGCAAACAGGTCCCGATTCATCTTGTTGATCGCGCGACAGCCCGCCTGGCGCAATTCGTCGTCGCGGCAGGTGGCGAAGAAGAACTGCGACGAATAGACGACGGCAAAATCGATGCCCAGGTCGTCGAGGCGCGCACGGAACAGGTTGGGCAGCATCGCCGTGGCGAGATCCAGGGTGTTCTTCGCCGGCATGGTCCAGAACGGCGGCCGCCGGGTCTGCTTGTCGAAGCGCTCTTCCCGCGACTGTTTCTGCCAGCTTTCACCGCCGAAGCGGACCTGCTTGTAACGATCGACAAGGCCGGCGCCGCCCGATTCTTTCAGGTAGTCGAGGAGAATAGGGTGGTATTCCTGGGTGTGGCCGTCGCCGTCCACAACCGGATGATCGAGTTTTTGACGCAATTTGAGGGAACGGGACTCGGTCTGATCGAACGGCATTCTGTCCTCCGTGCGCTGATCGCTGAGGCCGTCTCCGACTGGCGGCACGATATGTCTTGGTCTCGAAAAAGGATACTCCCAGGGCCTAACCGCGTAAAGTCTCATCACTCTGTTCGGAGGCCGAGAGGACCGGAGGAGGCGAGTGGCTCCGGCCCCCCCCGATCCCGGGCAAACGCGGGGAATCCGGGCCGGGCCCGGCCCTTCGCCGTTGCGCGGCGCCAACGCTTGTGGCACAAGGGCGGAAAGTAGGAGGCCTGAATGATCCGCTGCCGCGTCTTGCTCATCCTTTTCGCCGCCGCGCTATGCCTAGGTTTAACCCACCTCGCTGCCGCTCAAGCTCCCGCATCCCAGAGCTTTCAGGCCTGGCTGGAGGGGGTCCGTGCGGAGGGGCTCAAGCGTGGTCTTTCCAAGGCGACCCTTGATGCCGCATTGGACGGCCTTACCCCGATCGAACGGGTGATCAAGCTGGACCGGCGCCAACCCGAGTTCGTCCAGACGTTCCGCCAATACATCGAAAAACGGGTCAATGACTGGCGCATTCAGACCGGGCGCGAGCGGTTTGCAACTCATGGTGCGTTGCTCAAGGAGGTCAGCCAGCGATTCGGCGTGCAGCCCCGCTTCATCGTGGCCCTGTGGGGGATCGAGACCAATTTTGGACGGCACACCGGCGGTTTCTCCGTGGTCCGTGCCCTTGCGACTCTTGCCTTCGATGGGCGGCGTGCGGCCTATTTCCGCAAGGAGTTGTTCAACGCGCTGACGATCATCGACGAAGGACACATTTCGGCAGCCGATATGAAGGGGTCCTGGGCCGGGGCCATGGGACAGAACCAGTTCATGCCCTCGAGCTTCCTCTCCTACGCCGTGGATTACAACGGCGACGGGCGGCGGGACATCTGGGGCACCACGGCCGACGTCTTTGCCTCGGCAGCGAATTATCTGAAAAAGGCGGGTTGGCGCAGCGATCAGACCTGGGGGAGGGAGGTCAAGCTTCCCGACGGATTTGCCGCCCGGATCGGGGAATTCATGCCGCCGTCGCGGCCGCGCGGGTGCCGGGCGCTCCGCAAGCTGTCGGAACCCAAGCGGCTTTCCGAATGGCAGGCGCTCGGTGTGCGGCGCACCGACGGCGCG
>Ga0224512_10000855_pt1 | contig 31129 bp, 32 predicted proteins | sample SF_May12_sed_USG_4_FD_169103 | JGI IMG/M metagenome (GOLD analysis project Ga0224512, IMG submission 169103) | Sediment microbial communities from San Francisco Bay, California, United States - SF_May12_sed_USGS_13 | ecosystem: Environmental > Aquatic > Marine > Sediment | place: USA... | reverse complement strand
GCTGGGCAAGAAGCAAATCGATGACGATCTGCGGGAACAACTCGAGGATCGGTTGCTAATGGCCGATGTCGGCGTCCAGGCAACCCGGAAAATTACCTCCAGCCTGACCGAGTCGCTACAGCGCAGCCAGTTGGCGGACGGCGACAGCCTGATCGAAGCGCTGAAGACGACGATGTCCGCCATCCTCGAACCCTGCTCTCTCCCGCTAGTCGTCGATCCGGGCAGGAAACCATTCGTCATTCTGATGGTAGGCGTCAACGGCGCCGGCAAAACCACTAGCGCCGGCAAACTCGCGCAGCAGTTCAAAAACCAGGGACTCAAGGTCATGCTCGCCGCCGGTGACACCTTTCGCGCGGCCGCAGTGGAGCAACTGCAAAGCTGGGGCGACCGGCTCGAGATCCCCGTGATCAAGCAGGGTCAGGGAGCCGATTCGGCCTCGGTCATTTACGATGCATTGAAATCCGCACAGGCGCGGGGTATCGATGTGTTGATCGCCGATACCGCGGGCAGATTGCACACCCAGATGAGCTTGATGGACGAACTCGAAAAGATAAAACGCGTTATGGCCAAGCTCGATCCAGACGCGCCACAGGAAACCCTGCTGGTGCTCGATGCCGGAACCGGTCAGAACGCGTTGACGCAGGCGAGTAAATTCAGGGATTCGGTGGGGATCACCGGAATTATACTGACCAAGCTGGACGGCACCGCAAAGGGCGGCATGATATTCAACGTCGCCGAGCAACTGCAAACCCCGATCCGGTATATCGGGGTTGGCGAATCGGTGGAAGACCTGCGCCCCTTCGATAACGTGGAATTTGTCGACGCACTGCTCGCCGACACGCGTAGCTGAACCCGGTTTATGATCGAATTCCATAACGTAACCAAGCGTTTCGAAGGCGGTTATGAAGCGCTGAGTAATGTTTCGCTAAAGCTTGGCGACGGACAGATGGCCTTTATTACCGGGCATTCCGGAGCCGGCAAAAGCACCCTGCTCAAGATTATTGCGCTGATCGAGAAACCTACCCGCGGCCAGGCGCTGTTAAACCGTATCAATCTGAATACGGTGGCAAGGCGCCGCGTACCTTATATACGCCGCAATATCGGAATTATCTTCCAGGATCACCAGCTGTTGTTCGACCGCCCCGTTTTCGAGAACGTTGCGCTGCCGCTACAAATCCAGGGGTATCGACCCCAGGAAATCGCCAAGCGCACTCGCGCTGCGCTCGACAAGGTGGGTTTGCTGCACAAGGAAAGATCGATGCCGATCACGTTATCGGGCGGAGAACAACAGCGCGTCGGTATCGCACGTGCGGTTGTGCACAAACCCATGTTGCTGCTCGCCGACGAGCCCACTGGCAACCTGGACCCGGTATTGTCGCGCGAAATCATGCAGATATTCGTCGATTTCAACCAGGTCGGCGTAACCGTGCTGGTCGCGAGCCACGACCTGCGCCTGATCGAGGAACTGGACAAGCCCCGCATGACCCTGAACCGGGGCCAACTGATTCTCAACGATCTCGACGATTCGGAACCGGGGGACGATCGTGGCTGGTACTAACGTCCGCAGGGTAAAACCGGCAACGGCTAACCGCCTGTCGGCCTATTTTCTGCACCACTTACAATCGCTGACTTTCAGTCTCGGCAAGATTTACCACGCACCCGCGACGACAATCATGACGGTTACCGTAATCGGCATAACCTTGTCGCTGCCCGGTGGCTTCTACCTGTTTCTGAAGAATATCGACGCGATTGCGGGAGATTTTCGTTCGACCACGCAGATAAGCCTGTTTCTCGATCTCGATATCAGCGAAAAGCGAGCCCGCGTGCTGGAAAAGGATATTGCCAGCATGGCCAACGTGGTCTCGACGCGATTTATTTCGCGCGACCAGTCCCTGAAAGAGTTTCGCGAGAACTCGGGATTTGGCAAAAGCATCGATACGCTGAGCAGCAACCCGCTGCCCCATACCATCGTCGTCGAGCCCGGAGAAGCCGATACCTTTGCGGTTCGCAACCTGCTCAACGCTTTACAGGCCATGCCCGAAGTCGAAATCGCCAAGCTGGATACCGAGTGGCTGGAGCGGCTTTATACGATAGTCGAAATCGCGAAGCGCTCGGTTGCGATTATCACCATTCTATTCGCCTGCGCCGTCCTGCTGGTTATCGGTAATACCATCAGGCTGGATATCCAGAATCGTTATCAGGAAATAATCGTCACCAAACTGATCGGCGCCACCGATGCCTTCATCCGCCGACCGTTCCTCTACGGGGGCATCTGGTATGGACTGCTAGGCGGTATTATCTCCTGGCTCATCGTCGAGATCGGCTATGTTGCGATTTCAGGTCCGCTGGAGCGACTAAACCTGCTTTACCAGTCCGAGATGACGCTAATCACTTTTTCGTTACCCGACTTTATCATTCTGATAACATCTAGTACTCTTCTTGGACTGGCCGGCTCGTGGATTGCCGTTGCCCGGCATCTTAACCAAATAGAACCGACCTGATCAGATAATTAATGCCCGCAAAACGCCGAATACTACTGATTGACTCCTCGGATTCGGCGCGCACTATATTGTTCAAGGAAATCTCCAGCCGCGCCCCGGAACTCGACATCATTGCCTGCGGTTCCGGAAAGGAGGCGATGACCGCGGTCAAAAGGTTCGAATTCGAAATCATTACCACGGGTATATCGCTACCCGACACCGACGGCTACGAGCTCATCGAGGAAATTCGGCAAACGCCCAAGAACAAGGATACCGCTATATTTGTCGTCTCGGGAGATACCGACACGCGCGTCATGGGCGGTGGAATGGAGGACACTGACGCGGTAACCGCCTATTTCGACAAGGCCGAAGGCCATAGGTCGCTGGTAAACTTTATTCTCAATTTCCTCGGAACCCAAAACGAGCTGCCGGTCAAGATACTCTACGTCGACAAGAGCGCGACCTCGACCGCCATTACCACCGGCATACTGGAGAAAAACGGCATCGAATATGTTCACTTCCGTGAAGCTTCCCAAGCCCTGGAGTGCCTGCAACAGGATCTGGCGAACGATGCTAACGGTAGCTTCGACGTGATGATTACCGACCTCATGCTGACCAGTCAGACTAACGGGTATGAACTGATTCAAACCGTACGTAATGAGCTCGAGCTGGATTATCTGAGGCTACCGATACTGCTAATGACAATAGAGCCCGGCGAGGACGAGCGCACCGACTTTACCGCAATCTTCGGTGCCGGCACCAACGATTTCATCACCAAACCTGTCGACGAGGACGACCTGCTGGCACGCCTGCAAACCCTCGTTAACATCAAGCGTCAAAGCGAAGCTTTAAATCCCTGAACCGTCAATCATCCGGATCGGTCTAGCCGTGCTCGTGGCCGCCGGGCCCATGCACGTGACCGTGTGCCATTTCTTCGTCGCTGGCATCGCGAACCTCTTCGACGGTAACGTCAAAAGTCAGCGATTTACCGGCCAACGGGTGGTTGGCATCGACGGTAACGGTGTCGCCCTCTACTTTCGAAATGACGAGATTGATTTGACCCTGGTCCGTTTGCGCGGTAACAGCCATGCCCGGTTCGACTTTTTCCATTCCCTGAAAGGCCTCGATAGGCACCTGCTGTACGCGGTCTTCGCTACGCTCGCCGTAAGCGTCAGCCGCCGCAACCGTAACTTCGAGTTTGTCGCCTACAGCCTTGCCTTCGAGCGCCTGTTCGAGACCCGGAATGATGTTTCTGGCGCCATGCAGGTAAGTCATCGGCTCACCGTTTTCCGACGAATCGATAAGCTCGTCGCTTTCGGAATCGGAAACCTTGTAATGAATGGTAACAACCTTGTGTTGAGCAATAGTCATGCTTTCTCCGTAAAAAATGCCCGTCTCGGGACAATCGATGGGTAACTCCATACTCGCAATCAACCTTTGCGGGGCAAGCTGGAGACGAAATACGCAAAGGCGGGATTCGGAGTGAGGTGTAGAGGCCTGGCTTTACGAAACCCCAGTATAATGTGTGCCGCTCGGATTTGGAAAAATTTCGGATGCCGCCTACAGACTAGCAGGCCTCAGCAGTGAATACGCACTGATCCACGGGCCGCTTCCAGGCGTATACCTAGTGATTTTTTCGTTAATCTCCATACATTTAGCGGTTATATTAATACTTGCTAATATACTTGAACTTTTAATGGCATTCATGTTCTAATTGCTGGCACTCGGACAGCTTGAGTGCTAAGAAAACACTAGCAGAGGTATATATGAGCACTGGACTGGTTAACATAAGCAATCAAATGCCCGTATTACGAGGCAGCTCTAACCTGGACGCCTACATTCAGGCCGCCAGGAGCGTGCCTATACTAACCGCCGAAGAAGAATACGCTCTGGCAAAAGATTTACAGGAAACCGGAAACATCGAATCGGCGCAAAAACTGGTGTTGCCGCACCTCCGTTTCGTCATCAAGATCGCGAACAATTATGCCGGCTACGGCTTGCCGGTTCCCGACCTGATTCAGGAAGGTAGCATCGGCTTGATGAAGGCAGTCAAACGCTTTCGTCCGGAAGTCGGCGTACGCCTGGTGTCTTTCGCGGTGCACTGGATCAAGGCCGAAATTCACGAGTTCATTCTAAAGAACTGGCGCATCGTCAAGGTGGCGACCACCAAAGCCCAGCGCAAGCTGTTTTTCAAGCTGCGCAGCCAGAAAAAACGCCTGGGCTGGTTCAAATCGGAAGAAATAGACCATGTCGCCGAAACGCTGGGCGTCACCCGCGAAAACGTGATCGAGATGGAGAACCGTCTCAACAATCATGACATCGGTTTCGACCTGAGTGCCGATGACGACGACGACGTTGCCTACCTTGCTCCCGCCAATTCGCTGGCGTCGAACACGCTTTCGCCCGAGTTGCTGCTCGAGGCCCAGGATACCGAAGAAAACAACCTGAACACGCTGAGCGAAGCGATGGGTAACCTCGATGATCGCAGCAAGACCATCGTCACCCGCCGCTGGTTGACCGAACCCAAGGCGACCTTGCACGAGCTTGCCGATGAATACGGAGTGTCCGCAGAGCGCATTCGTCAGATAGAAAGCAACGCGTTCAAATTGATAAAAACCTCGTTCGCCGCCTGAACGAGAAACAAGCAACAAGAACAGGCCCGGCTACGCCGGGCCTTTTTGTGTCGGCTATTCCTGGAAAAATACTATACTCATGGCCGTTACCATGTAGTTAGTAAGATATGCCGGACTCCAATTTTCAATTCGAAGAGGATGAAGAAAAAGCGCAGCTCGAGACCAGGGTCAAGGCGCTAGAGATCGATCTGAGGCAAAAGAAAGAAATCATCCTGGCCCAGCATACCAAGCTCGAGGCTTTTTTCGAATCGTCGATCGACGCCCTGGTGCAAATGGATTTCGACGGCCATATCACCGGCTGGAACAAACAGGCAGAAAAAATATTCGGCTGGAGCGCCGAACAAATTCTCGATCAGAAAATCGAAGACACCATTATCCCGGTGCGCTATCGCACCGCTCATCAAAAGGGCATGAAGAGATTTCTGGAGACCGGTGAAACCTCGGTGATGAACAATCTGATCGAGATACATGCCCTGCACCGCGATGGCCATGAGTTTCCGGTCGAGCTGTCGGTATCGGTAATGGACTCGCCCGATCTGCAGGAATTCAATGCCTACATCCGCGACATTTCGGAGCGTAAGCACGCCGAGACCGTGATCTGGAACCAGACCAATTTCGATTCGCTGACCAGCCTGCCCAACCGCAACCTGTTTCTGCAGAAACTCGAACATGAAATTCGTTCCTGCGACCGTAGTAATCAGTCGCTGGCACTGCTGTACCTCGACGTCGACCGTTTCAAGGACGTCAACGATTCGCTGGGGCACGACATTGGAGACCTGCTGCTGATCGAAATCTCCAGTCGCCTCAAAAAAACCGTGCGCGAAATTGATACGGTCTCACGCCTGAGCGGCGATGAGTTCACCATCATACTCGGCAACATCGACGACCAGCTTTCGGTACAGCCCGTATGCCAGGAATTGCTCGATGCCCTGGCTGAACCATTTCAGCTCGAAAATGAAAAAGTGTTCCTGACTGCCAGTATCGGCGTGACTTTTTATCCCCAGGATTCGAAAAAAATAGAATCGCTGCAACGCAATGCCGATCAGGCGATGTATGCCGCCAAGGCGGAAGGCAGCAACCGCTACAACTTTTTTACGCCCGAGTTGCAACAACGCGCGTTGAGAAAGCGCAGAATGATCAGGGATTTGCGTGAAGCAATCGACGAAGCGCAATTCGAGATCTACTACCAGCCCATTATCGACCTGAAAAGGAATTTTCTGAACAAGGCAGAAGCCCTGCTGCGGTGGCATCATCCCGTATCTGGTCTGGTTAGCCCCGCGGTATTTATCCCGATTGCCGAGGAAACCGGTCTCATATCCGAAATCGGCAGCTGGGTATTTTACACCGCCATCGAGCAGGCCAACCGCTGGCGCTGCGAACTCAACAAGGACTTCCAGATCAGCATCAACACTTCACCGCTGCAATGGATCGATGACGCAGCGGCGATGAGCCAGTGGTTCAAGCATTTGCGGGAGTCCGGCATCAGCGGACAGGCGATGACCGTCGAAATCACCGAAGGATTGCTGATGGACGCCCGCGACAAGATCACCAATCGACTGCTCGATTTCAGCGACGCCGAGATACAGGTTTCGATCGACGACTTCGGAACCGGATATTCGTCGTTATCCTACCTGAAGCAGTTCGATATCGATTATCTAAAGATCGACCAGTCTTTTGTTCGCAACCTCGATCACGACAAAAATGACCTCGCCCTGTGCGATGCGATCATCGTCATGGCGCAAAAGCTGGGAATCAAGGTGATAGCCGAAGGCGTCGAGACCGAAAATCAGGACCGGTTACTAAAAAGCTTCGGTTGCGATTTTGGCCAGGGATACCTTTACTCCCGACCGGTACCCGCTGCAGATTTCGAAAAACTGCTGTCGCAATGGAACGCAAAGGACATGAGCGGCCTAAAAAAAAGCTCGGCCTGAAATCCGTGTTCGGGAACTACTCCCGGTAGAAACCGACCTCGTCAGGATTGCTGCGCAAAACCTGTCTGCTGCCTGCACGGGATTTTTAAATTGATTCGATTCCGCCGGAAAAAAAAGCCCGGACCGGCCGGGCTTTTTCCTTTTTCGATGCGTACCCTACAGCCAGTACACGAAGATAAACAGCCCCAGCCAAACCACGTCCACGAAGTGCCAGTACCAGGCCACCCCCTCGAAGGCAAAATGATGATCTGGCGTAAAATGACCCTTGCCCGCGCGGATCATGATGATCGTCAGCATGACCGCTCCCATGGTAACGTGGAAACCATGAAATCCGGTCAGCATGAAGAAGGTGCTGCCGTATATGCCTGAATCGAGACGCAGACCCAGTTCCTGGTAGGCATGCGAATACTCGTAGGCCTGCAGGAATACGAATCCGAAACCGAGGACAACGGTTGCGAACAGCCAGTACACCAGCCAGGTATTGTCTCTGCGCTTCAGCGCCCAGTGGGCCATGGTTACGGTCAGGCCCGAAGTCAGCAGGATAATGGTATTTAACGCAGGCAGGCCCCATGCGCCCATAGCCTCCCTGGCGCCTTGATATTTTTCCGCTAACGGCACGTTCAGCAGCGGCCAGGCCGCCTCGAAATCGGGCCACAGGTACTGCGCGGTCGCGTCATTGTTGGAAGCACCGTCGAGCCACGGGATCGCATACTGGCGTGCGTAAAAAAGTGCACCGAAGAAGGCGGCAAAAAACATGACCTCGGAGAAAATGAACCAGCTCATGCTCCAGCGAAATGTCGCATCAACCTGCTTGTTGTAAAGCCCGGTCAATGATTCCCCGATCACCTGGCCGAACCAGCCGTACATCATGAATATCAGAATCGCGAGGCCGACAAAGATAGGCGTCGCGCCCCAGGTTCCATGCAGGTAGTTGGCGGCACCGATCACCGTGATGGCCAGCCCTATCGAACCGATGATCGGCCAGTGCGTGCCATGCGGTACGTAATATTCTTCGTTGGTTGTACTACTCATGGATCGTCTCTCTCTCTATCCGAAATACTGGTTTATCCCCTGTCCAGGCTGAAAAAAGTGTAGGACAGGGTTATTTGTTCGATCTTGTCCGATATGTCGCTGCCGACTATGAAGCGCAGCGGCATATCGCGTGTCTCGTAGCCCTCGAGCGCCTGCTGGGTAAAGCAGAAGCATTCGGTCTTGTTAAAGTGCTCGGCGGCAAGTCCCGGCGAAACGCTCGGTATCGCCTGCCCCAGGGTCTTTTCCTTGCTGCTGCTGCGCACCCGGTAAATGGCCTCGTACACCTGCCCGGGGTGTACTTCCATCTTCTTCACCAGCGGTTCGAAGCTCCACGGCAAGCCGGTGCCGGTGTTGGCAAGAAATCTCACTTCGATGGTACGCGAAGTGTCCACCCGGCTGGCATCGATATCCGAAGCCTGGATACGACCCGTTTTGCCGTTGAGGCCGGTGATATCGCAAAACACGTCGTAAAGCGGAACCAGGGCGAAGCCGAATCCAAACATCAACACCGGGATCATAGCCAGTTTCAGCGGGCTGGTTTTCATTCGAAATTACCCCACAGAAAGGTGGCAACGAAAAAGGTCGCGACGATCAGCAGGTGGGCAATCACGATACGCCAGGTCCGTTTGCGGCGTTCCGCGGAGGTAAAATAATCTTGCTCGTGCTGCTGCTCCTGTTGTTGCATCGGAATGCGATCCTGGTGTCCCTATCTGACCGTGGGTGCTTCGGTGAAGCTATGGTAGGGTGGCGGTGACGACAGTTGCTCGAACTCGAGACCGGTTGCACCTTCCCATACCCGGTCGGTCGCTTTCACACCGCCCTTGATCGTCTTGATGATGATGTACAGGAAAAAAACCTGTGCCAGGCCAAAGGCGAAGCCGCCGATACTCGAAATCATGTTGAACTCGGCAAACTGCAAAGAGTAGTCCGGTATGCGACGCGGCATGCCGGCCAGCCCGACGAAGTGTTGCGGGAAGAACAGTACGTTGACCGCGATCGTCGACCACCAGAAGTGGATCTTGCCGAGCGTTTCGTCGTACATGTGCCCGGTCCACTTCGGTACCCAGTAATAGAAGGCGGCGATGATCGAGTACAATGCGCCGGTGACGAGCACGTAGTGGAAGTGCGCGACTACGAAATAGGTATCGTGGTATTGCGTATCGACCGGAGCGACACCGAGCATCAGCCCGGAGAATCCGCCGATGGTAAACATGACGATAAATCCGAGCGCCCACAGCATCGGCGTTTCGAAAGTCATCGAACCTTTCCACATCGTCGTAACCCAGTTGAATACCTTGACCCCGGTCGGAACCGAAATGAGTATCGTCGCGTACATGAAGTAGAGCTCGCCGGCAACCGGCATCCCGGTCGTGAACATATGGTGCGCCCAGACCATGAATGACAGGATTGCGATAGACGCGGTTGCGTAAACCATCGAGCTGTAGCCAAAAAGCGGCTTGCGCGCGAAGGTCGGAATGATGGCCGAGATGATGCCGAATGCGGGCAGGATCATGATGTACACTTCGGGATGACCGAAGAACCAGAAGATATGCTGGAACATGACCGGGTCGCCGCCGCCCGCGGCATCGAAAAACGAGGTTCCGAAATGGCGATCGGTCAGCATCATCGTCACCGCGCCGGCCAGAACCGGCATGACCGCGATCAGCAGGTAGGCAGTGATCAGCCAGGTCCACACGAACAGCGGCATCTTCATCAGCGTCATGCCGGGTGCGCGCATGTTCAGAATCGTCGCGATGATGTTGATCGAACCCATCACCGACGAGACACCCATCAGGTGCACCGCGAAAATAAAGAAATCGGTCGAATCCGGCGCATAGGTCGTCGACAAAGGCGCATAGAAGGTCCAGCCGAATGCCGGCGCCCCGCTTTCCATGAAAGTCGTGGAAGCCAATATCCCGAAGGCAAAAGGCAGCAACCAGAAGCTCCAGTTATTGAGACGCGGCAGCGCCATGTCGGGCGCACCGATCATCATCGGCACCAGCCAGTTGGCAAGGCCGACAAACGCGGGCATGATCGCGCCGAACACCATCACCAGTCCGTGCATCGTAGTCATCTGGTTGAAGAAATGGGGGTCAACCCACTGCAACCCGGGCTGGAACAGCTCCAGACGTATAATCATCGCCATCGAACCGCCGTACAGCAGCATGATGAACGACAGCCACAGGTAAAGCGTACCGATATCCTTGTGGTTGGTCGTAGTCACCCACCGCATCAGCCCCTTGGCCGGGCCGTGGTGGTCGTGCTCGTCGTGAGCGGTGTCGTGTGTTATTTCGGTAGACATCTAATACCCCTTATCTTGCATTCTTGATCACGGACGGCTGAATCACGGTACCCACACTATTGCCCAGGGCATTGCGTTCGTAGGTCAGGACCGAGGCAATATCAACATCGTTGAGTTGACCCTTGAAAGACGCCATCGCCGTGCCCGCCTTACCGTTGACGACGATATCGATATGCGCCGACGGGTCCGGGTCGAGGATGATGGCACTGCCGGTCATGGCGGGAAACGCTCCCGGGATTCCCGCTCCGGTAACTCCGTGGCATGCTGAACAATTGGCCTGGTAAACGGTCTCGCCGCGCGCCATCAGGTCCTGCATCGACCATTCCTGTTCGGCAGCCGACGCCGCGGCAACCGCCGCGGCTTTCTTGCCGGCCAGCCACTCCCTGTATTCAGATTCGGTCACCGCTTCGACGACGATCGGCATGAAACCATGGTCCTTGCCGCACAGCTCGGAGCACTGACCGCGATAGGTCCCCGGCTGCTCGATCGTTGCCCATGAATCATTGATGAATCCCGGGATCGCGTCCTGCTTGACCGCGAGTTCCGGCACCCACCAGGCGTGGATAACATCGTCCGAGTGAAACAGGAAGCGAACCTTTTTATTCACCGGCAGCACCAGCGGCTCGTCGACTTCGAGCAGGTAGTTTTCGTTACCGGTCGGGTCCTTGAACACATCGCGACTGGTCTGCGCGAGGTTGCTGACGAAGCTGATATCCTCGTCGACATAGGTGTATTTCCATTTCCACTGAATACCGGTTACCTGCACCGTGATTTCGGCATCGGTCTTGGCATCCTCGAGATCGAGCAGGGTTCCGGTAGCCGGGATCGCAATACCGATCAGGATCAGCAACGGCACGATGGTCCAGATGATTTCGACGGTGGTGCTTTCATGGAAGTTGGCCGCCTGGGCACCTTTCGATTTGCGGTGATACAGGATCGACCACGCCATCGCACCGAAAACGAGTATCCCGATGGCGACGCAAATCCAGAAAACCAGCATATGCAGGCCGTAAAGCTCCTTGCTTATCGGGGTGACGCCCTCGGTCATATTCAACTCGTACGCGGCGTTGGCAACGGACGCCTGCAGCATCGCCAGCGAACCCGCCACGGCCACCACACCAGGTCTGGAAAACTTCTTAAAAATCATTCTTAACTCCCTAGAACATAGTTCCGCGGTCTTCGCGTGAAACGCGCGGATTATGCCGGCATGTAAAAACAAGAATGCCACCTGAATTACGGGATCCAGACGGCGGTGGAAATCAAACGCGGATTATACAGTCTTTCAATTGAAACGCTAGCCGATCCTTTTCAGAATTGTCGAGAAATCCACCGACTTCGACGTAGTTTCCGTGCGAGCCAATGGCGAGCTTCCGCCTCGGGTTGCGGGCGCCGATTTGCTCGTCGATCAACCTTATCCAGGGGGTTTCGAATTCCCAGCTCTGGCTGACCTGCTGCACCCCCTTTTCGATGCGGGTGCGGTGCTGGTCCAGCGTGATTACCTCCCTGCGATATACCTTGCGCGAGGTGAGATACAGGCAGCCGCCAAACGCCAGCATTTCGAGGCCGGAAAACGGCAACACCAGCCACATGCCCTGAATAGTAAAAAATATTCCGATCGCGAGCGCAACCACGCAGGTGAAAATATAGAAGAGGACCAGCTCGCGCCAGGTGATCGAGCAATTGGGGGAGAGTACGAATCGATAGGAGTCGCTGGTATTAACTTTATCGATGCTGACCATATTTAGTTTACAATCTACTCGCGTTGGGCTAACCCGGATTGCACACCCGACTGGCACAATGAACAATCTAGGGCAATCAATTTGAGATTTCAACCTTGAATCATAGTGAAGACAGCAAGACAGAAAAAGGAGTTCAACTGACTTTCTGGCAATTGCTGAGAAGCACCCTGTCCGCGTTCATCGGCGTGCAGAGCAACGCCAATCGCGAGCGCGATTTCCAACATGGCAAGCTGTCCCACTTTATCTGGATGGGGTTGCTGTTCGGCGCCGTCTTCGTATTGACGCTGGTGGGCGTGGTGCAGCTGGTGCTTTACTTCACCAGCGCCTAGAGGAACCAGCCGCGAATGAAAACGCGCGCGTAGTGGTCGGCCAGCAGGAATCCGAACAGCAGGCTCAGGTAGAAAATCGAGTAACCGAAGGTTTTCATCGCGATCACATTGGGTTGCTCGTCGCGGTATAACTTGATTGCGTAGTAAAGAAAACCCACCCCCAGCGCGAGCGCGCCGGCGAGGTAGAGCAACCCGCTCATTTGCACGATGAAAGGCATCATCGTGACCAGGAATAAAAGAATCGTGTACAGCAGAATCTGGATCTTGGTAAACATGACGCCGTGGGTTACCGGCAACATCGGGATTTCGGCCCTGGCATATTCCTCTCTCCGGCGGATCGCCAGAGCCCAGAAATGCGGTGGCGTCCAGATAAAAATAATCAGGAACAGCAGCAATGCCTCGGTATCGACACTGCCGGTAACGGCAGTCCAGCCGAGCAGGGGCGGCGCCGCCCCGGCGGCCCCACCGAGCACGATATTCTGGGGCGTCGCGCGCTTCAGGTACATGGTATAGATCAGCGCGTAGCCTACCAGCGAAAAGAAAGTCAGCACCGCGGTCAGCAGGTTGACGAAAACCACCAGCATGACGATGCCGAGCGCGCCGAGCAACAACGCGAATACCAGTGCCGACCTCGGATCCAGTTCGCCGCTGACCAGCGGGCGATTGCGGGTGCGTTCCATGATGCGATCGATATGCTCGTCGACGACGTGATTGATCGCGGCCCCGGACGCGGCCGCAAGCCCGATACCGAGCAGTCCGAATACGAAGGTATCGAGCGGCACAAGGCCGTCTGCCGCGAGCAGCATTCCGACCATCGCGGTAAACACGATCAGAAGCACGACCTTGGGTTTGGTCAGATTGTAATACCGGTTCCAGGAAGCGAGCGTCAAAGTTGTCATTTTGGTATCGATTCGGGTCGATGGTTGGTGCCAGCGGGCGTTATACAGGCAAACCGATCGGGGTTCAAACGAAGGATGATAACAGACTCAACCGATCTGAGATAACTTCATCAGCTTTTTAATATCTTCGAGCACGCGATTCTGATCGTTCTCGGCGGGATAGTGCAGCATCAGGTTTTGATCCGGGTCGATCAGGTATATCCTGGGAGTACTGCCGACTTCGGGGAATCCCTCGACGGCGAACTGCGAATAAAGCCCGCGATCGCGATTGTTCTCGATCACGATCAGGTTGGGGTATTCGAGCAGGAAAGTCCGCAGTTTCTCACTTAGCGGTTCTGCGGTAATCAGCACGTTTTGCAGGCGCATGGTATCGCGGCCCAGCAGGGTTCGGATCTGGCGCATGTAAAACAGGTTCGAGAAACACTGCGCGTCGCAACTATCCCCGGAAAACAGCACGAAAGTCCATCTGCCTCCGAATCCGCCGTCGAAGCGCCTGCCGTCCACGCTTTCGAGAACGGGCCAGTCGATCTTTTTCACCGGCTCGACCAGCATGCCGTAATTGCCGCTCGGCGGCCGCAGGTCGAACACGTAAAAAGCGAACCAGCCACCGACAAACGGCGACAGAAAAACGGCGATCAGGGCTACTAACTTGACCCGGTACCAGAACAGGCTATTGCTCGTTTGCTGATTCATTCGATTTTCCGCAGATTGAGTAAAACAAACAGCAGCAGGGCGATCCCGGCAAACGAAAACCACTGCACCGCGTAGGCCCGGCTTTTTTCGGGTGGTAACCAGATCGGATCCCAGTCGCGCACGTAGACGCCCGGCCCTTCCGGCGCGAGCCACAGAATCATCGGTAACAAGCGCTGCGAATACTGCTGGCGCAAAGCCGCGAGATCAACATACGGAATCAGCTGCGGCCAGCCCTCGGAGAGTTTTAGCCCGCCCAGGGTCAATGCCGGTTCTCCCGGTACGAAGGCGATGCCCTCGACCGCAGCAGCCGGCTCGGCTGGCAGTATTTCGGGCAAGCGCTCGCGCGATGCGCCCCACGCAGCCCAGCCGCGATTAACCAGTATGATGTGGTCGCTATCGGCCAGCTGTAATGGCGTCAGTACCTGGTATCCGGCCTGGCCCTGGTGGACCTGATTGTCGAGCAGGAAGTTGTGCGCGTTGTCGTAGCTACCCCTGACCATCAGCTTACGATACTGAATATCGGCCAGGTCCGTATCGATATTCAGCATCCGGTAATCCTGCGCCAGCCGCTGTTCGAACTTTTGTTGCAGCAAATCCTTGAACGCGGCGCGGTCCAGCTGCCACATGCCGAGGGTGACGAACAACGTTATCCCCGACGCCGCCAGCAGGGCCGACCACCAGGCAGGCCGGAACTCACGGCTGCCGATTTTCATATCGACAACGCCTGATGATCCGGTACACTGGGTTGCTGCGTAACATTTTTTATACCTATGCTTTTTGTCAAAATTATCATCGTGGTGCTGCTCGGGCTGATCGTCCTCAGTCTCGGCGCGGGCATGTTCAGCCTGGTCAAAGAACGCGGCGAATCAAGCCGCACCGCCAAATTCCTGACCATACGAATCGCCCTGTCCATCGTCACCTTCGTCTTCATCGCGGTCTCATTCTACATGGGCTGGCTTCAGCCCCACGGCGTGTTGCCGCCGGCTCCCTGATCCAGGGTCGTTTATTCCAGCCAGGCGTGCCCGTACACGACTTCGTAACTGGCTACGAATTTTCCATCCTCAAATCCATGTTCGCGATACCTGGCTTCTAGGCTGCGCAGCTTCGCCGGCGTCATCAGACCGCGCCGGCGGCTAACCTCCGCATTGGTTGCCCCGATATTCTTCAGATCGCCTAGCAGCATGCGAAATTCACCGTACTCCATGCGAATCCGCTCCGCGTCGACTACCGGATTGGTGAATCCGGCCGCCAGCATCGCGTCGCCGACGTCGTGCATGTCGACGAACTGGTGCACGTGCGGGTGCCGATCCAGGTCTTCCCAGCTTGCCGCGAGCTCCTGCAGGGTCCCGGGTCCGAAACTTGCAAACATCAGCAAAGATCCCGGTTTCGCAATCCGCGCAAACTCGGCCAGCGTTGCACGCAGGTCGTTGGCCCACTGCAGCGCCAGCGACGAAAACACGAGATCGAAACTCCGCGGCGCGAACGGCAATCGTTCCATGTCGGCGGCAATTAATCGTTTTCTGGTCAATGGCCGATACCTCGAACGGGCGTACAACAACATCTCCAGCGCGATATCCGCGGCGTATACCCGCGCCCGCGGATACCGTTTTTGCAATCCCGGAATGCCCTTTCCCGTACCGCAACCGATATCGATAATTGTCTCTGGCCGGTGACGAATATACTGCAAGCGCTGCAATAGCCTGGTCAACACCTCTTCTTGCAAAATAGCGGCATTATCGTAGCTTTTAGCGGCACGATTGAAGAATTTCTTGATAGATCGCTTGTCAAGCCGAGGCGGATTTAACAGGTCCAAAAACACTCCAGGGTCGATAATTGCATGCCTCCTGCGGCGCGCTTACAACAGCGCGGCGACTTGCGATGGATGCGAAAAAATAAGCGCATGTGCGGCGCCGGCGACGGATTCTACCCGAATCGCGGGGGCAACATCAGCGATTTGTTTTATCAGCGCGAACGGCACCAGCGCGTCGAGCTGGCCGAGAACCAGGGTTATCGGTTGGGAGACCCGGCCCAGAGCGGGTCTGGCATCGTGATTCCTGAGCAGTTCCAGCCCGAATCCAAGCGCAGCCGAATCCGGCACCCCAGCCTCGGCGAGCCCCTCCCACAGGCTTCTCGAGAGGGCCCGGCCCTGCGCCTCGCCCTGCATCTGCAGCGCGATAAATCGGCGTAGCGCACGCGCTCGGTCCCCTGCCAGGGCTTCGCCGAAGGCGTCGAATACCGAAGCTTCGACGGCGCAGCGCCAGCCCTCACCGGCAACGAAACAGGGATTACAGGCAACCAGCGTCAGCGCGCTGAATTTATGCGGGTAGCGCGCCGCGAGCTCGATCGCATAGGTTCCGCCCAGCGACCAGCCCAGCAGCTGTCCCGGTGGCAAATCGGCCGCCATCCGTTCGAGCTGCCGCTCGAAATCGAACTGCAGCTGCCACGGGCTACCGGGGTATCCGGGCAGCGCCGGCAGCAGCATGTCTCGCACGGTGAGTTGCCGCTGCAGCGGGTCGAACACGAAGGAATTCATTCCCCATCCGTGCAGCATGATCAGGTTATCGTCATCCATCCGACCATTGTAATCGATTCGCGTGGCTGTACGCTCGAGCCTTATCTGGTAGAGTTCGCGGAATAATCAACGCTGGTCTTAAATGCTCGAAGCCCTCGCTCTACTGTGTTTTGCATACCTGCTCGGGTCGATTTCGTCGGCAATCCTGCTGAGCAGGATCATGGGCTTCAAGGATCCCCGCAGCGAGGGTTCGAAAAATCCCGGCGCCACCAACGTCCTGCGTATCGCCGGCAAGAAGGCCGCGTTCTTCACGTTGGTCGGTGATTGCCTGAAAGGGCTGCTGCCGGTTCTGATCGCGCGCATCCTGGAGGTAGATCTGCTGGTCGTCGCGCTCACCGGATTCGCCGCGTTTACTGGACACTGTTTCCCGGTGTTCTTCCGTTTTCGCGGCGGCAAGGGCGTGGCTACCGCAATTGCGGCAACGGTCGGTTTTGACTGGGTTGCCGGAGTGATTCTGATCGCTACCTGGCTACTGTTCGCCAAGGTATTCAAAATTTCCTCGTTGGCGGCAATCGTCTCTTTCAGCCTGTTGCCGCTGGCGATTTTCTGGCGCACCCAGGATCTCTGGATTGCGAGCGTTTTCGTAATTCTCTCCGCAATCCTGATCTGGCGCCACAAGAGCAATATTCAACGCCTGATCCGCGGCACCGAGTCCTGACAATTACGGGGACAGTTTACTTAATTCCCTCGGGAATTAAGTAAACTGTCCCCGTATATCCTGCATCTTTTACAGGGCCGGGAGGGTCTCGAGGGACCACCGCGGCAGCACATCGCTAACCGACTGGTCGTGCTGGCCGTGCAGCAGCCGCAAGGCGCCCGCGTAGGCGATCATCGCCCCGTTGTCGGTGCAGTATTCCAGCGCGGGGACGTAAAGCCGCGCCCTGCGCGCGCGCGTGGCCTTGTCCAGCGCATCCCGTAATAGTCGGTTTGCCCCTACGCCCCCGGCTATGACGAGGCTCCGATAACCCGTCTCCTTGAGCGCGCGCAGGCATTTTACGCGCAGCGTGTCGACCACGGCCTGCTGAAATGCATGCGCAATCTCGGCGCGCAGGTCGTCATCCAGCGGCTCGTTTTGCCTGACGATGTTGAGCGCGGCGGTCTTCAGTCCGCTGAAACTGAATTCCAGCCCCGGCCGATTGATCATGGGGCGCGGGAACTCGAACCGCGACCGCGTCACCGAATCCGCGAGCCGCGCCAGCTCGGGCCCGCCGGGGTAGGGTAATCCCAGCAGTTTGGCGGTCTTGTCGAAGGCTTCGCCGACCGCGTCGTCCAGGGTCTCGCCCAGAATCCGGTATTCGCCGATCGCCCTGACGTCCACCAGCATGGTATGCCCGCCTGACACCAGCAGCGCAACGAACGGCAGCAGCGGCTTTTCGTCGGCCAGCATCGGCGCCAGCAAATGGCCTTCCATGTGATGCACCCCGAGTACCGGTTTATCCAGCGCCCAGGCCAGACCGCGGGCCAGGTTGGCACCGACCATCAAGGCGCCTATCAGTCCCGGACCCCGGGTATAGGCAAAGGCATCGATATCGTCGATCGAGCCGATCTCTGCGAGGATCTCGCCGAGCATCGGTGCGGCCTTGACGACATGATCGCGCGAGGCAAGTTCGGGCACCACGCCGCCATACTCGCGATGCTGCTCGATCTGCGAATACAGGCGCTGCCAGATCCGTCCGCTTGCGCTGTCGTAAACCGCGATGCCGGTCTCGTCGCAGGAGCTCTCAATTCCCAATACTTTCATAAAAAACAGGACTTTAATTTAAGGAATGCGATTGATATTTGGTTCCGCCTCCTTATAATTGGCCGGCTCTTGAAGCCGGGGCCGCGGAAGCAGGCGCCAAAACACACAAACTGGACCAACAAATATGCCATCAGTCAAAGTAAAGGACAACGAGCCATTTGATTTCGCGCTGCGCCGTTTCAAGCGCTCCTGCGAAAAAGCGGGGATCCTGACCGAAACTCGTCGTCGCCAGCACTACGAAAAACCCACCGCCGTGCGCAAGCGCAAATCGGCCGCCGCCGTCAAACGCAATTTCAAGCGCATCTCCAAGGACTTCGGCACTCGCAGACGCCTTTATTAATATATCCGATGCCGGAAACCCTGAAGTCCAGACTACAGTCCGATATGAAGTCATCGATGAAAAGCGGTGACAAGGGGCGACTGGGTGTTATCCGGCTGATGCTCTCTGCCATCAAACAGGTCGAAGTCGACGAGCGCATCGAACTCGATGACGATCGCATCATAGCGGTGCTCGATAAGATGTCCAAGCAGCGCCGGGAATCGATTTCACAGTTCGACGGCGCGGGTCGCGACGACCTGAGCAAGATCGAGCAGGCCGAGCTCGAAATCATCCAGGAATACATGCCTGCGGCGCTGTCCGAACAGGAAATCATTGAACTCGTCGAACAATCAATCGCGTCAACCGGCGCCGCCTCGATCAAGGACATGGGCAAAGTCATGGGCCTGCTCAAGCCGAAGCTGCAGGGACGCGCCGATATGGGCAAGGTAAGCCAGCTTATCAAATCGCGGCTTTCCGCATAGGGAGCCCGCTTCATGCCGAAGGTTTTCCAGTTTCTGGAAGTACAGCGCAGCGACCCCGGTAAAAAACCGGCTTTCGCGCGCGTCAACGAATTCGGCGAAATCTACGGTGATTACGAACAGCAGGAAGCCGCCGAGCAGGCCGAGCGCTGCATCGAATGCGGCAATCCCTACTGCGAATGGAAGTGCCCGGTCCACAATTACATCCCCAACTGGTTGAAGCTGATTGCCGAAGGCAACCTGCTCGAAGCCGTGGAAATGTCGCACAGGACCAACAGCCTGCCCGAGGTATGCGGGCGTATATGCCCACAGGACCGGCTATGCGAGGGCGCCTGCACGCTCAACACGGGTTTTGGCGCGGTTACGATAGGATCTGTCGAAAAATATATCACCGACAAGGCGATCGAGCAGGGCTGGGCGCCCGATCTTTCGCAGGTCGTGGCCACCGGTAAAACGGCCGCCATCGTCGGTGCCGGCCCGGCCGGCATCGCCTGCGCCGATGTGCTGACGCGCAATGGCGTCGCCTGCGTGGTCTATGACAGGTACCCGGAAATTGGCGGCCTGCTGACCTTCGGCATCCCGCCATTCAAACTGGAGAAGGAAGTCGTCCTGCGACGCCGCAAGATGTTCGAAGACATGGGCATCGAATTTCGCCTCAACACCGAGATCGGCAGGGATATCGAATTCAGTCGACTAATCGCCGACTACGACTCGATTTTCCTCGGCATGGGCACCTATACGTCGATGCAGGGCAATTTCCCCGGCGAGGACAAGCAAGGCGTCTACAAGGCTTTGCCTTACCTGGTGGCCAACATCCACAACCAGATGGACTTCGGCGGCGACAAGCCCGAATTCATAGACTTCAGGGATAAAAAGGTCGTCGTACTCGGTGGCGGCGACACCGCGATGGACTGCGTACGCACCGCGATACGACAGGGCGCGGTTAGCGTCACCTGCGCCTATCGCCGGGACCAGGCGAACATGCCGGGCTCGATGCGAGAAGTCGAAAACGCCCGCGAGGAAGGTATCGAGTTCCTGTTCAATCGCCAACCGGTCGAAATTGTCGGTGATGGCGCGGTCGAGGGCATCAAACTGGTATCGACCCGGCTCGGCGACCCCGACGAACAGGGCCGGCGCCGTCCCGAGCTAGTGCCCGGATCGGAAGAAATTCTGGCGGCCGACGCGGTCGTGATCGCGTTCGGCTTTCGCCCCGATCCGGCGCCCTGGTTCGGCGATCATGCGATTGAAACGGATGATAGCGGCCGCGTCATCGCCCCCGAACATGCCGAGTTCCCGTTCCAGACCAGCAACCCGAAAATATTCGCCGGTGGCGACATGGTGCGCGGTTCGGATCTCGTGGTAACGGCGATCTACGAGGGACGCCGGGCGGCCGAAGGCATTCTCGATTACCTGGAGGTATAATGGGATTCCCCACACTCAAGAACGACCGGCTCATCAGGGCACTGCTGCGACAGCCGACCGACACCACGCCGGTCTGGATCATGCGCCAGGCGGGACGTTACCTGCCGGAATACCGTGAAACCCGCAAGCAGGCCGGCAGCTTTCTCGATCTGTGCAAGAACAAGGAGCTTGCCTGCGAGGTGACCCTGCAGCCGCTGCGACGTTTTGCCCTCGATGCCGCAATCCTGTTCTCCGACATTCTGACCATCCCGGACGCGATGGGCCTGGGACTCTATTTCGCCGAGGGCGAGGGCCCCAGATTCGAGCACCCGTTGCGCAGCGCGGACGCGATCCAGCGTCTCGGGATTCCGGATCCGCACGACAGCCTGCGTTACGTCACCGATGCGGTCAGCCTGATCCGGCAGGAACTCGACGGGCAGGTGCCGTTGATCGGTTTCAGCGGCAGCCCGTGGACGCTGTCGACCTACATGGTCGAGGGCGGCAGTTCGAAAGAGTATCGGTTCGTCAAAGGCATGATGTACGACAACCCGGCGGCGTTGCATCAGTTGCTCGACAAGCTGGCGCAGGCGGTGATCGCTTACCTGAACGCGCAAATCGAAGCCGGGGCGCAGGCGGTGATGGTGTTCGATACCTGGGGAGGCGTGCTGACCCCGCAGACTTACCGCGACTTTTCGCTCCGGTACATGCAGCAAATCGTCGCCGGTCTGAAACGCGAGCACGAAGGCCAGACGATACCGGTTACCCTGTTCACCAAGGGCGGCGGGCAGTGGCTCGAGGCGATCGCCGACACCGGCTGCGACGCGGTCGGGCTCGACTGGACGATCGATATCGACGAGGCACGCGCGCGTATCGGAGATCGGGTCGCGTTACAGGGTAATCTCGATCCCTGCATGCTCTACGCCGACCACGAGACAATCCGTGCGGCCGTAAAAGACATCATCACTCGTTTCGGCAACCATCCCGGGCATGTATTCAACCTCGGTCATGGTATCCACCAGACGGTCGATCCCGAGCACCTCGGCGTCCTGATCGATGCCGTCCACGAGTTCGGTCTGGAAATTCGCCGGTAACGCGCACAGCGTCCCCTCTGCGCAAGCGCGCAGCCGTCAACCCGGCGCAGGACAGCGCTACCCGGCCGGGATCCGGTTATAAAATAAGGTGCGCGCAGCGGCGATGGATTTAACCCGAATATACGATCCGTATTTCGGAGGCCCACGCAGGACAGATACCGCTGGGCGCCGGGCCAGACTTAAAGCCATAGCCATCGCCACGACTTTATGGCAATCCAGTTCCTGTGGCATCTGCACGGGCCAGGGCCGAGTCCGACTGGTACAACCTTCAAGGTTGATCACCTGCAACCTGAAAGCCACGCCCGCACGGGTAGCTTCGATCAAGACCAGGGAGTAGACGAATCCCCGCTAGAAGATGTCTTCGACGATTTCTTCTTCGGAGGCAGGGGCACTGATTACGACACCTGCAGCTTCGCTACCGGAGGTCGAGGTCACGACGGCGAGTTCCTTGGGCGCATTCTGCTCACGGAAAACTTCGAACAGGCTCTGTATGGTATCGACATCGGCACGAGCGCCGGTTTGCGCGTCGATTCGAACCGTCACCAGGCCCGCGGGCTGCTCCTGCAGATTTTCCGGGCGCCCTTCCAGCGCGACCTTCATGAAATCGATCCACATCGGCAAGGCCGCGCGGCTGCCGGTTTCGCGCCGCCCCATCTTGCGCTGGTTGTCGAACCCGACCCAGGTCGTCGTTACCATCTGATCGTTGAAACCGCTGAACCAGGCATCGATTTGATCGTTGGTGGTCCCGGTTTTGCCGGCGATGTCATTGCGACCCAGCTCCTTGGCGCGGACCGCGGTGCCGCGTTGCACAACTTCACGCATCATCGAACGCATGATGAAGGCGTTTTGCGCCGAAATGACACGCGGCGCATAACGGGTTTCGGAATGACCAGCCTCCGTTGCGGATGTTTCCCCTACCAGCGAAATCACGCCCTCGATCGGATCGAGCTCGATCGCCACGTATTGCTCCTCGCCATTCACCGCGGTCGTCTCGAACTGCTCCGCGACACTCGGTTCGTCCGCGGCCGTTTCAGATTCGGGTGCTTCGACCTCGAGCCCCGGTTCCGGCTCCGTCGCCGCTTCGACTTCGAGCACAGGTTCCGGCTTCGCCATCGCTTCCGCCTCAGCCTCCTCCTGCTCTGCGACCGCTTCCGCTTCGGCTGCCGCCAACGCCTGCAGGTCTTCCGTCTCGCATCCCTGGCATACCGTCAACGGCTTATGCTGGTAAAGCAGTTTACCGGAACCCGATTCGATGCGGCTGATGATATAAGGATCGATAAGGTATCCGCCGTTCGAGAATACCGTGTAGCCCCGGGCCATCTGCAGCGGCGAGAAGGTGCCGCTGCCGAGAGCCAGCGAAAGATCGTAAGGCATGTTTTCGCGCTCGAAGCCGAAACGCTGAATGTAGCTGGAAGCGTAGCGCAGCCCGATCGACTGCAGGATGCGAATCGAAACCAGGTTGCGCGACTTCACCAGCGCCTCGCGCAAACGGGTGGGGCCGTAAAACTTGCCCGAGTAATTTTCCGGTCGCCAGGTCGCTTCCAGCGAATCGTCGTCGAACACGACCGGTGCGTCATTAATAATGGTGGCGGCGGTAAAACCCTTTTCGAGAGCGGCCGAGTAAATGAAAGGCTTGAAGTTAGATCCCGGCTGGCGACGAGCCTGCGTTGCCCGGTTGAACTTGTTCTTGAAGTAGTCGAAACCCCCTGCCATGGCGCGGATGCCGCCGTCGGCAGGATCGAGAGAAACCAGAGCGCCCTCTATGCGCGGCACATCGGCCAGCAACCATTGTGAATCGCGATTTTCGATCCATATAACATCGCCTACCGCAAGCACGTCGCCTACTTTTTCAGGTTTTGGCCCCTGGTTGTCCTCATCGATAAACGCGGCCGCCCAGTCGATTCCACCCACAAACGGCAGATCGACCTGCTCGTAATTTGAAATCAATACCTTCGCGGCTGCCGGAACCGCTTCGCTGCTGCCGTCCTCGGCCGCGGGTATCGCCTCGCTGATCGAGATCACGACGCCTTTGCGCAAGCCGCCAATGCGGTTGTCGATGATCAGGTCTTCGTCGAAGGGATCCTCGTTGAGTCCGGTCAGGTCGATCTTTTCGATAACCCCACGATAACCATGCCGGCGATCGTAATCGAGCAATGCCCGCCGCAGCGACTGGTTGGCGACCGCCTGCAGTTCTCCATCGATGCTGGTATATACCTTTAGCCCCGCCCTGTATATCTCGTCGCCATATTGCTCGTACAGTTGCGCCCGCACCAGCTCTGAAACATATTGCGCCTCGGCGATCGTCCGGGTCTTGTGCAATTCTGCGGTAATCGGTTCGCTGAGCGCCATATCCAGCTCGTCCTGGCTGATATACTTGAGGATACGCATGCGCCCGAGAATATAGTTGCGCCGGATCAGCGCCCTTTCGGGATTAGACACAGGATTGTACTTCGATGGCGCCTTCGGCAGCCCCGCAATCATCGCAGCCTGGGCCAGGGTCAGCTCGGCGAGCGGTTTGTCGTAATACACCTGCGATGCGGCGCTGATGCCATAGGAACGATGACCGAGAAAGATCTTGTTCAGATAGAGTTCCATGATCTTTTCCTTGCTCAGCTCGCTCTCGATTTTCAACGCCAGCAGGATTTCATTGAATTTACGGCTATAAGTCTGTTCAGGACTGAGGAAAAAGTTACGCGCGACCTGCATCGTAATCGTGCTGCCGCCGCGGGTCTTGCGCCCGGTGGTCGCGACCTCGTAAGCCGCGGCCAGCAGCGCATAAAAGTCGATGCCCGAGTGATTCCAGAATTGATCGTCCTCGACCGCGACCACGGCATCGACCAGGTTGCGGGGAATCTTGTCGAACGCGACCGGTATGCGGCGGTGTTCGCCGAACTCCGCCAGCAGGATTTCGTTGCGGTCATAAACCCTGAGCGGCACCTGGTACTGGGCATCCTCGAGATGGTCGATCGACGGCAAGGCCGGCACCATTACGGTGTAAATATAGAACACCCCGGCAATCAGCACGATAGAACCGAAAGCGAACAACCAGGATGCAATTTTTACTAACTTTTTCATCAGCTTAGGCTATATACATAATGGATCACATGAAAAATTATCGACAATTTTGAATTCTTGCACTAGACTCATCGATGGCTAATTAGAATAATTTAACATTTTATATACTTACAAATAGATCTTAATGTAATTTATCATTTAAGGTTCTGTATCACAGGCACTTTGACGAGGGATACCGGTGTTTTTATCGCGCAAAAAACCGCCGCTTATTGGACTTGATATCAGTTCAACATCGGTCAAGTTGATGGAACTAAGCAAGACCGGTTCCAGTTACCGAATTGAAGGTATCGGAGTCGAACCCCTGCCAGCAAACGCCGTTGTCGAGAAAAACGTCGCCGAAGTTGAGTCAGTAGGCGAGAGTGTAAAGCGTGCTCTCGCCAAGTCAAAAATAAAATCGAAATATTGCGCTATCGCCGTATCGGGATCGTCGGTCATTACCAAGAAAATCACGATGCCCGCAAGTCTCAGCGAAGACGAAATGGAAGGGCAAATCCAGCTCGAGGCCGACCAGTATATCCCCTACCCCCTCGAAGAAGTCAATCTGGACTTTCATGTCATCGGCGAAACCGAGACCAATCCCGAAACCGTCGACGTGCTGCTCGCAGCCTGTCGCAGTGAAAACGTCGATGACCGCGTTGCCGCGGTAGAACTCGCGGGATTGACGCCGAAGATCGTCGATATCGAGGCCTATACCGTCGAGACCGTTTTTTCGGTCATGGCCCCGCAAATGCCCGACGAGGGCATGGACAAAACCGTCGCGATCGTCGACATCGGCGCCACCATGACGTCCTTGAGCGTGATTCATAACCATCGCCTGATTTACACTCGCGAACAAAACTTCGGCGGCAAGCAGCTGACCGAGGAAATCATGCGCCGCTACGGCCTTTCATACGAGGAAGCCGGGCTCGCCAAGCGGCAGGGTGGCCTGCCGGACAATTACGAGCCCGAAGTACTTGAACCCTTCAAGGAAACCACGGCGCAACAGGTCAGCCGTTTCCTGCAATTCTTTTACTCGGCGGGTGGACCGATCGGCGATATCGACCATCTGGTGCTCGCGGGCGGCACCGCCAGTTTGCCGAACCTGGCCGAACTGACCGAATCCCATATCGGAGTTCCGACCACGATCGCCAATCCATTCGCCAACATGTCGTCGTCGAGCCGCGTCAACAAGGCCAACCTGGAGGCAGATGCGCCCTCCTTCCTGATCGCTGCAGGTTTGGCTATCCGAGGAGCTGAATACTCATGACCATCATGACCCGGATCAACCTGTTACCCTGGCGCGCGGAACTGCGCCAGGAACAGAAAAAACAGTTCGCGCTGACGACCTTCATGTTCTGTGTACTGGCGGCTGCAATCGTCGGACTGATCCATTTTCAGATGCAGGCCAAGATCGACTACCAGTTGGCGCGCAACCAGTTCATGACCAACGAGATCAAGAAGGTCGATGAAGAAATCAAGGAAATCAGCGAGCTGAAAAAAGTCCGGCGCAGCCTGATCGAGCGCATGGAAGTCATCCAGGATCTACAGGGTAGTCGCCCGTCGATCGTTCACCTTTTCACGGAAATCGTATCCACCGTTCCCAACGGCGTCTACTTGAAGTCGATGACCCAGGCAGGCAGCAACCTGCTGATCAACGGGCAGGCCGAATCCAACGCGCGGGTATCGACCTACATGCGCAACCTGTCAGCCTCAGACTGGCTGAAGGAACCCAACCTGACGGTTATCGAGGTCGAGGATATAACCGTCAACCGTATCAGCTCCTTCACACTGACCGTGAAACAAACCTCGCCCAACGCCACCGACGAAGAAAAAGATGATGGAGGTCTGAAGTAATGAATTGGGACGAACTCCAACATCACCTGGAACCCGACAACATCGGCACCGCGCCGATGTCGATCAAGCTCGGTGTCATCGCCGTGCTGGTTATAATGATTATCGCTGCCGGAATCTATTTCGATACCCGGAATCAACTCGCCGTGCTCGAAAGACACGAAAAGAAAGAGGTCGAACTCAAAGAAGAGTTCAAGATCAAGGCAGACCAGGCGGCCAAACTGGAACTTTACAAGGAGCAGCTGGCTGAAATGGAAGCCTCGTTCGGCGCACTGCTGCGCCAGCTACCCGAAACAACCGAGGTCGAATCGCTGCTGGTCGACGTATCGCAAACCGGTCTCGCGGCAGGCCTCGAAATCAAGAAATTCAAGCCCAGTGCCGAAGAGAAAAAGGGCTTTTACGCCGAATTGCCGATTTCTCTCGAGGTTACCGGCAGCTACCACCAGCTGGCCACCTTTATCAGCGGCATCGCCGCGCTACCGCGAATTGTCACGATCAGCGACATGAAGCTGGAGCCTCAGGACAAGGATTCCCAGGCAACCTCCGCCAAGCTGAAAATGTCGGCCACGGCCAAGACGTATCGATATCTTCAGGAGGATGAGCAATGACAGCTAAGTTGCAAGCGTTGCTGAAGCTATCGCTGCTTGGACTGGTGACCGCGATGCTGGCGGGCTGCGGAGAGGGACTGGGTGACCTGCGCCAGTTCGTAGACCAGGTAAGGGCCAAGCCGCCGGGTCGTATCGAACCGATACCCGAGTTTACGCCCTACCAGAATTTCGAATATACCTCGCACGACCTGCGCGATCCGTTTAAGCTGGTCGATTTTCGTCGCCCGGAAGAAGTGCCGGAGGAAATCGCGCAGCTGGGTAGCGGGATTCGCCCCGATATCGATCGGGTCAAGGAACCGCTTGAGGATTTCCCGCTTGATACCCTGCGCCTGAAAGGTACGATTGACGACAAGGACGGGATCAAGTGGGGCCTCATATTCGCCCCGGACAACACCATTCATCGCGTAATCGAGGGCAATTACATGGGCCAGAACCATGGCCGTATCATCGCGGTAACCGACCAGAAAATCGAATTGACTGAAATTGTCCCAGACGGACTGGGAAACTATATCGAGCGCTCTTCAGCGGTCGCGCTGATCGAGTAACGAGAGGAAACACATAATGAGCAGTGTTAACAAGACCATGAAAATAACCAGAATAATGAAGGCCTCGCTGGCGTCCATTTGCCTGCTTGCCTTTGGCGATGCATCGGCGCGAGCCCTGGTTGGACTCGATTACTCGGTGATGACCGGAAACACGGTTCAGGTCGTGTTTACCTTCGACGAACCCGCGGTGGCCCCGCGTACTTTTACCATCGACGAGCCGGCGCGCATTGCGCTCGATTTCGGCGAAACCGAGAACAAGCTCGAACAGCGCAACATGCAGGTCGGCATCGGTGCGATGCAAAGTATCATCTCCGCGGCCTCTAAGAATCGGACTCGCGTGGTGCTCAACCTGTCGCAGCGCGCAGACTACACCACCAGCGTGAGCGGCAATCAGGTGACCCTGACGCTTGCGGGCGGAGAGCAGACCGTCCTGCCCGCCGCCGAAACCGGCCAGGCACAGGGTACCCAGGCGAGCATAACCCAGGGCGCAGCGCCGATTTCGTCGGTGGCCAAGGGTGTTACCAATATCGACTTCAAGCGTGGTCCAAACGGCGAAGGCCGCGTCATTATCGATTTAACCAGCACGTCGATCAGCACCGACGTCTGGCGTGAAAACACCCAGATCAACGTCGAGCTGATCGGGTCGCAATTGCCGGTCGAGCTGCAGAGGCGCATGGACGTCAGCGACTTCGCAACCCCGATCGAATTTATCGACGCGATCCAGGACGGCGCCAACATTCGCATGACGATTGCGTCAAACGGCGATTTCGAGCACCTAGCCTACCAGACCGACCGCGTCTACACGATCGAGGTCGCGCCGATTTCGAAGGAAGAAGAGGAAAAGCGAAAGAAAGAAAAATTCGGCTTTACCGGCGAACGCCTGTCGCTTAATTTCCAGGATATCGAAGTTCGTTCGGTACTGCAGCTGCTGGCCGATTTTACCGGTCTCAACCTGGTGGTTTCCGACTCGGTCGAGGGCAACCTGACACTGCGCCTGAAAAACGTACCCTGGGACCAGGCGATGGACATCATCCTGAAGACCAAGGGGCTCGATCAACGCCGCGCCGGCAACGTTATACTGATCGCGCCCACCGACGAAATCGCCGCGCGTGAAAAGCTCGAGCTGGAAGCGCGCAAGCAGGTAGAAGAACTGGAACGTCTGCGTACCGAGTTCATCAAGGTCAACTATGCCAAGGCGGCCGACATCGCCGAACTGCTGAACCTGACAGACAACGCGATCCTGTCACCGCGTGGTTCGGTTAGCGTCGACGAACGCACCAACACGCTGCTGGTCAAGGATACCAATTCCAGCCTTGCCAGCGTGCGCGTACTGCTCGCGGAGCTCGATATCCCGGTTCGCCAGGTATTGATCGAATCGCGCGTTGTTATCGCCAACGACGATTTCAGCAAGGAGCTGGGCGTGCGCTTTGGCGTCAGCAACGACAGCCAGGGCGCGCTGGCGCCGGGTGACGCCGCGTTTACCGCCGGTAACCTGAACGGTATCACCGACCTCGTCAACGACAACACCTTCAACGCGCTCGACGGTCTCAACGTCAACCTGCCGGTGCAAAATCCCGCGGGTAGCTTTGCCCTCGCGCTGGCCAAGCTGCCGCTTGGCACCCTGCTCGAAATGGAACTGTCTGCGGCACAGATCGAAGGCCGCGGTGAAGTCGTTTCAAGCCCGCGGGTTATCACCGCCGACTCGCATACCGCCCGTATCGAGCAAGGTGTGGAAATCCCCTACCTCGAACTCGATGACGGCGACGCCACGCTAAAATTCAGGAAAGCGGTTTTGTCGCTCGAGGTAACTCCGCAGATCACACCAGACGATCGCGTCATCATGGATCTCGATGTGCACAAGGATAGCCAGGGCGAACTGGTATCCTTCGGCGCCGGCCTCGCGGCACCCAGTATCGACACCCGTGAAGTACAGTCGCAACTGCTGGTCGATAACGGCCAGACCGTGGTGCTCGGCGGTATTTACGAAACTACCAAAACGACCCAGGTCACACGTGTACCTTTCTTCAGCGATCTGCCGGTTATCGGCAACCTGTTCAAATCGTCTATCGAGGTCGACGACAGGACCGAACTGCTGATTTTCGTGACCCCAAAAATCCTGCAGGGAGCTAATCTCGATATACGATAGCCCGATATTCGATCCGAAAAAAGGCAGCCTCGATGGCTGCCTTTTTTTTGTTTGGGTTATCATATCCACATGAGTCACCGCAATATCATTTTGATCGGCCCCATGGGCTCCGGCAAGTCCACCATTGGTAATATTATCGCCAGGCGGCTGCACCGCGAATTCCAGGACAGCGATTATTACATCGAGAAACGAACCGGTGTCGACATCGCGCGCATCTTCGATATCGAGGGAGAGCAGGGTTTTCGCGACCGCGAGTCCAGCGCGCTGCACGATCTGTTGAGTCAGAACAACCGCGTGATCGCCACCGGCGGGGGTTCCGTGCTGCGCGAGGAAAACCAGAAACTACTTAAGCAGAAAGGGTTCATCGTCTTTCTCGATACCACGGTAAACCAGCAGATGCAGCGCCTGGCGCGCGACAAGAAAAGGCCCCTGTTGCAAACCGAAAATCCGCGTGAGCGGCTCGAGTCGCTGCTGCAGGAACGCCGTCCGATTTACCTCGACCTGGCGGACCTCGTGGTCAAGACCGATAAACGCGTGGCGTGGCGCCTCGCGGCTGATATCATCAGCCAGTTACCCGACAGCCTGAAATAATATATGGATATAAAACACAAATTAACCGTTGAACTTGGCGCGCGCAGTTACCCGATTTACATCGGCACGGGGCTGCTCGGACAGGAGACACTGCTGGGCCCGCACATCCAGGGCCACTCGGCCATGATCGTATCCAACGCGACTATTGCTCCACTCTACCTCGACACCGTGCAACAGGCGCTCGATGCGGGCGGTACCAGGCATGACAGCGTAATCCTCGAGGATGGCGAGCAGTTCAAAACCATGGCATCGGTCGAGTCCATCATCGGGGCGCTGTTACAACGACGTCACGATCGGCGCTGCACTGTGATTGCGCTCGGTGGTGGCGTCGTCGGCGATATTGCCGGATTCGCCGCGAGCATTTACCAGCGCGGGGTGAACTTCGTGCAGATCCCGACCACGCTGCTGTCACAGGTCGATTCGTCGGTGGGTGGCAAGACCGGAGTGAACCACCCGCTCGGTAAAAACATGATCGGCGCATTCTACCAACCGAGGTGCGTCATCGCGGATATCGGAACGCTCGGTACCCTGCCCGCGCGCGAACTTTCCGCGGGGCTTGCCGAGGTCGTCAAATACGGCCTGATTTACGATGCGGAGTTTTTCGCCTGGCTGGAACAAAACATCGACGCGCTGAAGGCCGGCGATACCGACCTTCTGGCCGAGGCGGTGCTGGTCTCGTGCCGGATCAAGGCA
>Ga0224512_10000854_pt1 | contig 31154 bp, 31 predicted proteins | sample SF_May12_sed_USG_4_FD_169103 | JGI IMG/M metagenome (GOLD analysis project Ga0224512, IMG submission 169103) | Sediment microbial communities from San Francisco Bay, California, United States - SF_May12_sed_USGS_13 | ecosystem: Environmental > Aquatic > Marine > Sediment | place: USA... | reverse complement strand
GGGCCGTTGGTGATCCACATTTTCGAGCCGTTCAGGACATAGTCATCGCCGTCAATTTTGGCATGCGTGCGCATGCCCATGACGTCCGACCCGGAGCCGGCCTCGCTCATGGCCAGCGCACCGACGTCGTCGCCGTTAATCAAGCCGGGTAAGTATTTCTGTTTCTGCTCTGCGTTGCCCCAAAGCGTAATCTGGTTGACGCAAAGATTCGCGTGGGCCGCGTAGGACAATCCGACCGACGCTGAGGCGCGACTAATTTCCTCGACGGCGACGACGTGCGCAAGATAGCCCAGGCTCGTGCCGCCGTAGTCTTGTTCCGCGGTAATGCCCAATAAACCGAGTTGGCCCAACTCCGGCCAGAGATCTCGGGGAAATTCGTTGCTCTGGTCGATCTCCGCGGCGCGCGGCGCAATTTTGTCGGCCGCAAAGCGGGCGATGGAATCGCGTAACAGGTTGATATCGTCTCCCAGATCAAAATCGAAGTCGATCATATTCCAGTCTCCGGCATATGGATAATGCGAGTCGCCAGCGGCGCTGCCGCCACAGAAGATTATCCGGGTATCGGGAGTTGGCCACAATTCGGGGTTCTACCCCAATAGGCTGATGAGCCACGCTTGAATATGGTTCTTTTTCGATCAGTACCGTGAGAGACTTTGGTCGAAGTCATTACTGGACAAGCAAACACCATGGGCCAGGTGCTGTCTGCGGCTCTCGCCAGCGGAGGTTGACTATGCTGCGGTCTTTTTTATTCGTGCCGGGTGACAGTGAGCGTAAGCTGGCCGCGGCATCTGAAGTCGAGGCTGATGCGCTGATCCTGGACCTCGAAGATGCGGTCGCGCAGCCACGCAAACCGTTGGCCAGAGAGGCGGTTGCGGGTTACTTGCGTGATCGGAGCGCCGCTTCACAGCAGTCCCTGTGGGTCAGGATTAACGCGCTGAATACGGAGCAGTGCCTGCGGGATCTGACGGCCGTTATTCCCGCCCAACCTGTCGGCGTCGTGTTGCCCAAAGCCAGTTCACCACAACAGGTGATTCAGCTCGGCAAACAGCTGGACGAACTGGAGAGGACTGCCGGGCATCCGGCCGGTCAGATTGGAATCATTCCGATCGTCACGGAGACCGCCGAGGCGGTATTCCGGCTTGGCGACTATGTGCGAGACATGCCGCGCCTGCGCGGCCTGACCTGGGGAGCCGAGGATCTGAGCGTCGTGATTGGTGCGAGTGGCTCGCGAGACGCAGCGGGCGCCTTACTGCCGGTGTTCCAGCAGGTGCAGTGCATGGTGTTATTGGCCGCCGCAGCGGCGGGTGTTCAGGCTATAGAAACAATTTACGCCCACTTCGATGACCTGGAGGGCTTGCGGAAAGCGTCTATCGGGGGGCGGCAACAAGGCTTTACCGGCATGCTGGCCATTCATCCGCGCCAGGTGCCGGTGATCAATGCGGCATTTTTGCCGACGGCCGAGGAGATCGACCGGGCGCGCCGGGTGGTGGAGGCTTTCGCGAATGCCAATGGTGCTGGAACCATAAGGCTGGACGGCAAGATGCTGGATCAGCCGCATCTGGCTCAGGCGCAGCGTTTGCTGGAACTCAATCGAACTTGAGGTGAGTCAATTTTGGATCGGGACCAGTCGGTGGATGACCAGATTTAGCAAGATCATCGGCTCCGGCGTAAAAGAAGGGCAACGCAGCACTCCACAATTAACAGCAAACCGGGCCATGCCTTGAAAGGTTCTGGTAGAATTCCGCGCCGGCGTGCCTGAACCAGGACGCCTTTTTTGCTGAATTCAAGAGACCTGCGAATGCCTCTAATTACTCTACCTGACAAAAGCCAGCGGGAATACGAAGAGCCGGTGTCCGTGGCTGAGGTCGCCGCAGACATCGGACCCGGTCTGGCCAAGGCCGCGTTGGCGGGGCGGGTGGGCGATCAACTTGTCGATACGAGCTATCTGCTCGACTCGGACGTTGACCTGGCGATCGTCACGGACCGCGAAGAAGATGGCCTGGAGATCATTCGGCATTCGACCGCGCACCTGCTGGCGCAGGCCGTCAAGGACCTGTTCCCGACAGCGCAGGTCACTATTGGTCCGGTCATCGAGGATGGCTTTTTCTATGATTTCTCATTCGAGCGTGCATTTACGCCGGAGGATCTGGAGGCTATCGAAGCCAAAATGGCGGCCCTTGCCGGTGCGGATCTACCCGTGGTTCGTGAGGTTATGAAGCGCGACGCGGCGGTTGGGTATTTCAAGAATCTTGGTGAGCATTATAAAGCTGAGATCATTGCCGAAATTCCTGCCGGCGAATCGATCAGCTTGTACCGTCAGGGCGACTGGGTTGACCTGTGTCGCGGACCGCATGTACCGAGCACTGCGAAGCTCAAGGCGTTCAAGTTGACCAAGGTCGCCGGCGCGTATTGGCGTGGCGACTCTAATAACGAGATGTTGCAGCGGATCTATGGTACCGCCTGGGCGGATAAAAAGGCCCTGAAGCAATACCTGGTGCGGCTGGAAGAGGCGGAGAAGCGTGATCACCGCCGCATTGGTAAGGAGCTCGATCTGTTCAGCCTGCAGGAAGATGCCGGCGGTGGCCTGGTGTTCTGGCATCCGAAAGGCGCCCGCATTCGTCGTGTCATGGAGGACTATTGGCGTGACAGTCATATGGCGGCAGGTTATGAACTCCTGTATACGCCGCACATCGCACTGCAATCCTTATGGGATACCTCCGGTCACACGGATTTCTACCGTGAGGGCATGTACAAGCCGATGGAGGAGGAGAACCAGCTCTATCAGCTCAAGCCGATGAATTGTCCGTTTCACGTGCTGGTTTACAAGAACTCATTGCGTTCATTCCGGGAGTTACCGATGCGCTGGGCCGAGCTCGGAACCGTGTATCGCCATGAGATGTCGGGCGCCCTGCATGGTTTGATGCGCGTACGTGGATTCACCCAGGACGACGCTCATATTTTCTGCCGCGAACAACAAATTAGCGAAGAGATTCAGGCGATCCTGGATCTGACTCTGAGTACGCTCGAGGCCTATGGATTTGATTCGTTTTCGATCGACCTGTCCACCCGTCCGGAAAAGGCGGTGGGCTCCGAGGAAATCTGGGACAAGGCCACCGAGGCGCTGCGCGACGCGCTTGACGCCAAGGCGCTGGATTATTCGCTCGACGAGGGCGGCGGTGCGTTCTACGGTCCGAAAATTGACGTCAAAATTCGCGACGCGATTGGTCGTGAGTGGCAGTGCTCGACAATTCAGCTGGATTTCAATATTCCAGAGCGCTTTGACATGGAGTATGTCGCCGAAGATGGGCAGCGCCATCGTCCGATCATGATTCATCGGGCACTGCTCGGCTCTCTGGAGCGCTTCTTCGGCATCCTGATAGAGCATTACGAGGGTAAGTTTCCCGCCTGGCTGGCGCCGGTGCAGGCGGTGATCATGAATATTACCGACCGGCAGCATGATTACGCTTTAGAGCTTCAGGAAATCCTGCAAAATCAGAGCCTTCGCGTGGAATCGGACTTGAGAAACGAGAAGATCGGATTTAAAATCCGCCAACACACATTACAGCGGGTTCCGTACCTTCTGGTCGTGGGTGATCGGGAGGCGGAATCGAAAACGGTGGCCGTGCGCACGCGGGGTGGCAAGGATCTGGGCAGTCGTTCAGTCGACGATTTTGCCCAGGCTCTGCAAACCGAACTCGTGAGCCGCGGCCGTATTGTTATGGAGGAATAAAGTATCGCTGCGAAAAAGCGGATTAGACGCAACCTGGAGATAGAAGCGCCGCAGGTGCGAGTGATCGACCATGAGGGAGGGCAGGCCGGCGTGATGAGCCGCGATGAGGCAATTGGACTGGCTGAGCAAAGCGGCTTGGATCTCGTCGAAGTGTCCCCGAATGCGGAACCGCCCGTGTGCCGGATCATGGATTTCGGCAAATACCTGTTCGAGCAGAAAAAGAAATTGCACCAGGGTAAGACAAAGCAGCGGCAGACCCATATCAAGGAAGTGAAGTTTCGCCCCGGCACCGAGATAGGCGACTATAACGTCAAGATGAGAAATTTGATTCGCTTCCTGACAGCCGGCGACAAGACTAAGGTGACGTTGCGTTTCAGAGGCCGTGAGATGGCCCATCAGGAACTTGGTGTCGAGTTATTGAAGAGAGTGGAAGCCGACCTGTCAGAATATGGGACTGTCGAGCAGTTTCCGAAAATGGAAGGCAGACAGCTGGTGATGGTAATGGCGCCGAAAAAGAAGTAGGGGAAAATTCGGGTTCGAAATCCGGGTTTTCGATTAAAAAGTGAATTGCAACGTCCACGGCCGTGGCCGGGGTTTGCAATCCGCCTGCTAAGGCCGGGGATTTTCTCCGGTGCGGATCAGGCTATATGGAGTAAGACATGCCTAAGATGAAAACCAATCGCGCTGCGGCGAAGCGTTTCCGCACCAACGCGAACGGCCGTGTTAAACGCGGCCAATCCCACTTTTCGCATATCCTGACCAAGAAAAGCTCCAAGCGAAAGCGTCATCTGCGTGCCGACGCGATGATCGCCGACAGTGATATGGCCAGCATTAAGAAGTTATTGCCATACAGCTAATTCACTTGCGCTGCGATCCGGTTGATAGCAGCACAAAACAGGATCAGGAGAAATTCATGGCCAGGGTCAAAAGAGGCGTTGTTGCGAAGGCACGCCATAAAAAAGTTCTGAACAAGGCGAAGGGCTATTACGGTGCGCGCAGTAAGGTATATCGTGTTGCAAAACAAGCCGTTATAAAAGCCGGGCAGTATGCTTATCGTGATCGCCGGGTACGCAAACGAGAATTTCGCTCGCTGTGGATTACGCGGATCAATGCGGCTGCGCGTCTGAACGGCTTATCATACAGTCGCTTTATTAATGGCCTGTCGAAGGCCGGCATCGAGGTGGATCGAAAAATCCTCGCGGATCTCGCGGTCCATGATGCCGTCGCATTTTCGGCATTGGCGGAACAGGCCAAGGCCGAGCTCGCCAACTGCTGATCCCTCCCGCAAGGTTGGCCCGGCTACTCCAGTGGGGCGCAGTCACAGGAAAAATCCGATGCAGGATGTGGACGATCTGATAAGCCGCGCCCAACAGGAAATCGAGTCCAGTCGAGCGCCCGCTGCCCTGGAAAATATTCGAGTCAAATATCTCGGTAAGAAGGGCGAGCTGACCGCGTTGCTGAAACAGCTTGGTTCGCTGTCCGCGGATCAGCGTCCGGCCGCGGGTCAGGCAATCAACCGCGCCAAGCAAGTGGTCCAGGATGCAATTCATGCGCGTCGCGAGGCGCTGGACGAGGAACACGTGACCAGGGAACTTGCTGCCGGTGCGCTCGATGTGAGCTTGCCCGGCCGCGGGCAAAAGCCGGGCGGTTTGCACCCGATCAGCCGGACCCAGCAACGTATCGAGGCGATCTTCGCGGCGGCCGGTTTTGTGGTGCACACCGGGCCGGAAATCGAGGATGAGGAACACAACTTCACGGCTCTGAATATTCCCGAGAATCATCCCGCGAGGGCGATGCACGATACGTTTTATTTTCCGTCCGGAAAGCTGTTACGCACGCATACGTCGCCGGTACAAATTCGCGCAATGGCCAAGCAGGGCGCGCCAATTCGATTGATTGCTCCGGGCCGGGTGTATCGGTGTGACTCCGACATGACGCACACACCGATGTTTCATCAGGTTGAAGGACTGGTTGTCGATCGCGGCGTGAGTTTCGCAAATCTCAAATCAATCTTGCATGAATTCGTCGAACGTTTTTTCGAGCGTCGCGCGGCGCTGAGATTCAGACCGTCGTATTTTCCGTTTACCGAACCGTCGGCCGAGGTTGATGTGTTGTCAGAGTCAGGTCGTTGGTTGGAGATTCTCGGCTGTGGAATGGTGCACCCTAACGTGTTGCAAAATGTCGGTATAGATGCCGAGGAGTTCACTGGTTACGCGTTTGGTATGGGTGTGGAACGCTTGGCCATGTTGCGCTATGGCGTTAATGATTTGCGGCTGTTCTTCGAGAATGACCTGCAATTCCTGCGACAGTTTAATTGAGCGGCGGCGATCTGGTGTGCAGGTCTGATCTGCTTATGGTTACCGCATGAAAATCAGCGAGTCGTGGTTGCGGGAATGGGTCAATCCGGACATGGATTCGGAGGCACTCGCCCGCCAGCTGACTATGTTGGGCTTGGAGGTCGATGGCCTCGAGCCGGTAGCGGGGCCGCTCGATGGTTGCGTGGTCGGTGAAGTAATCGGAATCGAGCCCCATCCGGATGCGGATCGCTTGTCGCTGTGCCAGGTCGATGCCGGGCAAGCGAACGCGCTGAATATCGTCTGTGGGGCGCCCAATGTCCGCGTCGGTGCTCGTTATCCGGTCGCGCTGATCGGTGCCCAATTGCCCGGCGGTGTGAAGATCCGCCGCAGTAAGATTCGCGGTCAGCCATCGGAGGGCATGTTGTGTTCGGCCGTTGAGCTGGGTATCGGTGAGAGTTCTGAAGGCATCCTGGAACTGGATCCCGCTGCCGAGGTCGGCGCGAAAATCGTCGACACGCTTGACCTGACAGATCAGGTTATCGACCTCGACCTGACGCCAAATCGCGCAGATTGTTTCTGTGTACTCGGCGTCGCGCGGGATCTTGCCGCGGGCCTGCGAATGTCTTTTAGCGACCCGGTGATTGCGGCAGTTGATGCCGTGACTGACACTATTATTTCTGTGAGCTTGAACGATGGCGCCGGGTGCGGGCGGTTCGTCGGGCGCGCGATTCACAATATCGATACGACCGCACGTACCCCGCTGTGGATGCAGGAACGCCTGCGACGTTGCGGCATACGACCCATTTATCCGGCGGTGGATGTCACGAACCTGGTGATGCTGGAGCTTGGTCAGCCACTGCATGGCTATGATCTCGACAGGCTGACGGATGGCATAACGGTGCGTCGCGCCGACGCTGCCGAGCAATTGGAATTGTTGACCGGCGAGAGCCTCGCATTGGATCCGGAGGTGCTGGTCATCGCGGATGGCAGCGGCGCGATTGGCATGGCCGGCATTATGGGCGGGCAATCGACGGCGGTCTCGGAATTGACGCAGCACGTATTCCTGGAGGCCGCTTATTTTTGTCCGGAAGTCATTGCCGGGCGTGGGCGACGGTTTGGCCTGCATACCGACGCTTCGCTGCGTTTTGAGCGCGGCGTTGATCCGCGACAACAGGGCAGGGCGATCGAGCGGGCAACCACGTTGCTGCTGGAGATCGCCGGCGGTGAGCCTGGCCCGCTGATCGACGTCGAGGAGACCGCCCAACTGCCGAAAACTGAGCCGATTACGCTGCGTAAAGATCGTTTGGCGACGGTCCTTGGCGTTCGGATCCCCGACGACGAAGTTAAGAACCTGCTCGGGCGATTACAGATGGCTGTTGAAGAAGTGCCGGATGGCTGGTCAGTCATGCCACCATCCGCACGTTTCGATATCTCAATCGAAGCTGATCTGATCGAGGAGGTCGTCCGCTTGTATGGCTATGAGCACATCCCGGAGATACCGGGGGAGTTCACCGTCTCACTCGGCGCGGTCACCGAGACGCGAGTGCCGCTCGAAAGGGTGCGCGACGCACTCGTGGCCCGCGGTTACCAGGAGGCGATCACATACAGTTTTGTCGATCCCGATCTCGATCAGGCGTTCGCCGCCCAGACCGAGGCAATTGCACTGACTAATCCGATTTCATCGGAGCTGGCCGTGATGCGGCAGTCTTTATGGCCGGGATTGGTGCAGGCGCTCAGGCATAATTTGAGTCGCCAGCAGGGTCGTGTGCGATTATTTGAGACAGGTATCAGATTCTTCTGGCAAAATGCTGATATAATTGAAGAAAATGTTGTATCCGGCTTGGCAGCAGGGCAAGCCGAGCCAGAACAATGGGACGGGAGTCGGCGGGCGGCAGATCTATTTGACATAAAAGCGGATATTGAGAGCTTATTTGCGCAAACAGGCAAGGCTACGGAATTTGAATTTTGTGCGACGGACCACACGGCTTTGCGCCCGGGTCGGTCGGCGCAGATTTTACGCTCGGGAGAGCCAATAGGCTGGCTCGGCGAATTGCATCCGTCTTTAACAAAAAAACTGGATCTGGCTGTGGCGCCAATCCTTTTTGAAATAAGTTTGGAACCAGCCCTGGCAGCGAAGATTACAGAATATGAGGGAATCTCGAAATATCCGGCCGTGCGTCGCGACATCGCGGCGATCGTCAGCTGCGATCTGCCGGTTGCATCGATCGAAAAGGCCGTTCGCGAGGCAGCTGGACCGAGCTTACGCGACTCGATGATTTTCGATGTATACGAGGGAAAAAATATCGAGACCGGATATAAGAGTGTGGCTTTAGGCTTGATTTTGCAGGAGACATCCCGCACCCTTACTGATGCCGACGCGGATGATATAAGGCGCGCAGTGATCGATCGCCTCAGCAGCGACTTCAATGCCACCATAAGAGAATAATTAAAGATGGCTCTTACAAAAGCGGATATGGCGGAATCTTTGTTTAACGAGCTGGGGCTGAACAAGCGAGAGGCCCGTGAACTCGTGGACGTATTGTTCGAAGATCTCCGCGCAGCACTGGTGAGTGGGGAACAGGTGAAATTGTCGGGATTTGGCAATTTCGATCTGCGAGATAAAAACCAACGTCCGGGAAGAAACCCTAAAACGGGTGAAGAAATACCGATTACTGCGCGACGCGTAGTGACGTTTCGTCCTGGACAAAAACTAAAAGCCCGAGTAGAGGCCTATGCTGGAACCGGGGAATAACGACGAACTACCGCCAATTCCGGGTAAACGATATTTCACCATCGGTGAAGTAAGTGACCTTTGTGCGGTGAAACCGCATGTGCTGCGTTATTGGGAGCAGGAGTTTCCTCAATTAAAGCCTGTAAAGCGCCGTGGCAACCGGCGCTATTATCAGCGTCAGGACGTTATCGTTATTCGACAGATCAGAAGCCTGCTGTATGACGATGGCTTCACGATCGGTGGCGCGCGTCAAAAGCTGACCGGAGAGGAAGCCAAATCGGACCTGTCCCAGAGCCAGCAAATCATCAAGCAGATGCGCAAGGAACTGGACGAGATCCTTAAACTCCTGCGGCGCTAAGAATCGGCACCGTTTCTTGGGTTATCATCGATATCAGCTGTACGGCATTTAAGGCCCGTATTACAGTATCTGACCAGAATCAATCGGGGCGTGGCGCAGTCTGGTAGCGCACTTGCATGGGGTGCAAGGGGTCGGAGGTTCGAATCCTCTCGCCCCGACCACTTATCGAGGGCGCATTTGAGCGGCTAAATCCACCGAAAGAGAAAAGAATCCGGTTCTGTCAAACTTCAGGCCCGCGAGCGATGGCGTCTGCCCATTTTTCGTCGATTCGCTCGAAAATCTCCGGATCATGCCTGGTTAACACTTGCCGGCTGTACTCGGAGTAGATTTCCGGGCCGCCTTCTTCGGGCAGTTGCCGGGTTGCATCTATGACAATCTTGCTGGTTCGTTCGCGGACGGGCGAACTCGGTTCCAGCGGCATGGTCGGCAAATCTTCGAAGACATGGCTGGCCGGGTAGGCCTGCCAGCGCGTCGCGAAGGCCATGAACAGATCGGCCGGGTTCCACAGGTCCACGTCGTCGTCCACCATCATCACGATCTTGAAGACCGGAATCATTTTCGCCAGCCGTTTGCCGATTTCGAGTGCCTGGCCGGGCTTTTCCTTCTTGATGCTGAAGAATGTCACGCTGTCCACATAGCGATAGTCGCTGATCTCCGGAATGAAGAGTTTCAGGCCCGCGGTCGTCAAAGCCGCGCCGGGCATCTCCAGTAACGCGCGCGTTACGCCGGTGAAGTCATTGACTATCCAGGGGTCCTTTCGATGTGTTACGCGCGTCACGGTCATCGGGAATGCGGTGTCATACGGAGCGCCGATGTACCCGGTACCTTCGCCATAGGGACCGTTGAGTTCGAATGACTCGAGTGAGACAACGCCCTCGATGATCATTTCGGCGTGTGCCGGCACCTGGAAATCGCTGGTTTCACAGGTGACCACCTCAATGGCCTTGCCGCGCAAGCCGCCGGCGGTCGCCAGTTCGTCAATGGGTTTTTTGCCGCGTCGCTCGGGTATTCGAGCGCCGCTGACGAGCCAGATCATCGGGTCCTGGCCGACCACCAGGGCAATATTTGCGGATTTTTCGCCGCGCGCCTTGGCGGCCATCAACATGTTGTAACCGCTCTGGCCCTCGCCGCTACCGACGGCGATATGTCTTGGTCCCTTGATCTCGCAGCGGTAGGTGCCGATGTTCAGGCCCATTTCGGGGTCGACGGTAAACACCGACGCGGTATTGATAAAGCGTCCACTGTCGCCGGGGTTATTGCGGAAAAACGGAAAACGGCGAATATCAATATCGTCTCCCGCCAGGATCACTTCCTTACATGGCGCATTTTCGCCTGGTATGAGAACCGGTGGGATGGTCGGATACGCGCCGCCTGATTCACTCAGCAATTGATCAAGGTGTTGCCGCGCGCGCCGAAAGGTGGCCGGCGCATCTCCGGGGACCGGCTGAAGGCCGAATAGTATTGTTTCTATGTCCACATGCCGCGAATGATTGGCGATGACAGGGCCCTTGATCCAGCGGCCATCGATCCGCACCTCTTCGAACAACACGACCGGTGCATGGAACCGACCATAGTGGTCGACCAGTCGGTACATGAGCGCCGTGCCCTCATAAGCATCCTGGTCGATGCGATCGAAGCGCATCAGCAAACCGTTTTCTTCCAGCGCCTGCAAGTAGTCGCGCAACCCGTCGAACGGCGCAGTGGCTGCCGGGCCTGCATTTCGCTTGCTTGAGTCAGTGGTTGCCGACGCAGCATAAGAGCCGCTGGCGACAGCAATGCCGGCGCCGCTCGCTGCCAGAAATTCGCGCCGGGAGAACGGAATTCTCTGGCGTCTGTTGAACGTCTTGTCCGTCATGTTGGGCCTCCGCTCGACTGATATCTGATTTGCAGCCCGCATTTCGCCTCAGGTGGGCCCACATGACGGCAAGCAATGCGGTCCTGCGTTCCGGTTTATGCGGCCTACTTGTTGATTTAGTGTACGGGGTATTTCAGGATTATTGTATGAATACCGGACCAAAAGTATCGTCTCGAAGGAGTACCCTGCCATTGACATCCGTGAGCCGCAGGTGACCACGAGTGGATAGTCCCATGCTTTATCGGGCATTGGCGGATGCCATTCTTGTGATACATCTGCTCTTTGTGAGTTTTGTCGTTCTGGGTTTCGGGCTGATTTTGGTCGGTACCTGGTTGCGATGGACCTGGATTCATAATCGGCTATTTAGGATCACGCACCTTGTAGCAATCGCTGTGGTGGTGGTGCAGGCGTGGTTTGGTCAAATATGTCCGTTGACTGTCTGGGAGAACGAATTACGCCAGATGGCGGGTGAATCGACTTACTCGCAGACTTTTATCGCCTATTGGCTGCACAAGATCCTGTTCTATCAGGCAGAGCCGTGGGTATTTACGACAATTTACACAGTCTTCGGGCTGTTGGTACTGATTTGCTGGTTGGTGACCCGGCAGGATCGTAAGCATAGTTAGGCAAGCTTAAAGTTTTTTCTAATACACGAGCGCGTGGTGCGGGTTTGATGAATAGCACGCCGCCAGATTTCCAAAGGAGTTGATATTGGCCATTGCAGCAAACACAGTCGCGGATGTTCCGCTGTCCCATGATCGAGGTGAAGACGAACGCCCGTTCGTCCGGCGGGCGAACCTCGGTCTGGATGGCGACGGAAATATCAACGCGGTTATCGACGCCGCCATGGTGACGCAAATATATCTGGCCGGGGGCGCGGAGCCGGGCCAGCCAGATCCGCGTCTGATTAGTTTGTAAATGAGCTCAATAATGTCCGAAAAAAGGCGGAGACCGATCAAACAAACCACAGCGTTTCGCCGGGTAAAGTTGTTTTTGAAACGATTGGTGGGCCGCGAAATCTGGTTAAGTCGTGATGTCCATGTTAATAGGGCGAGATATGGCGATTGGACAGTTTGTCCCGATTTGCTGACGGAGGGCAGCATTGTTTATTCGCTTGGGCTTGGTGAAGATGTCGCGTTTGACTTTGAACTTGCCAGCGAAAAGAAGCTGGAGGTGCACGGGTTCGATCCCACACCCAATTCCGCGGAATGGTTATCCGGGCAGGCCAGTCCCGACGGGTTTTATTTCCATCCGTGGGCTGTGACGTCCGACGATGGAATCGTGACCATGGGTCCACGCATCAAGCATGATGGCAAATTATCCAGAGACATGTTCACCGTCGTTGGCGAAGCGGCGGCGTCCGAGCATGCCATTGAAGTTCCGGCTTTTAGTTTGCCAACGATCATGACGAAGCTGGGTCATCACGCGATAGACCTACTGAAAATTGATATTGAAGGCGCGGAATATGGCGTGCTGGCGAGTCTGTTGGCTTCTTCAATTCGGCCAGCGCAAATACTTGTGGAATTTCATCATCGCTTCCCGGGCGTGAAAAAATCAATGACTGTCGAGGCTATCCAGGATTTACAACGTGCCGGCTACCGGATTTTTCATATCGCCGACACGGGAAGGGAGCTGTCGTTGATCAGATCGCCAGAGACCCACCGCGAGTCGCGGGCGATATAACGCAGGCAGGCCAGATTATGTCCGGCATTAACGAAGATTAATCTGCACTTAATCGTCAGTTCACCGGGCATTCTGTAGACTTTAGCCAATAGTCAGCGATTCGCTGGCTATCGCCTTACCCCCAAAGGCAAAGCCCCGTCAATCCTCCTTCCCCTTTCTGACGGGGCTTTCTTTTGCCTGCGATTCGAAGCTGGCATAGTGTGCTCCAGTTACGACAATGCGCCGGGTCGAATCGATCCGCGCCAGGGGGCACAAATGCGTTATCCAAGCTTGCTTATGTTAACCGTGATCTTGGCCTGCGGCGTATTTCAGGGCGCTCAGGGCGCCGAGAATGAGACTTCCGAGCCGTGCCCATCTGACACGCAATTCGGCGAGTTTGATTTCTGGGTCGGCTCCTGGGACGTTACAGGCGCGTCTGGTCAAGTATTTGGTCAAAACCAGATAACCAAAGAGCAAAATGGTTGCGTTCTGGTCGAGCGCTGGACGGGCGCCAAGGGCAGTACCGGCATTAGCTTGAATTATTACGATCCAGACCGCGGTCAATGGGTGCAGAACTGGATTGGCAGTGGCGGTTCACTGATCGAGCTTCGTGGCGGTCTGGTAGACGGATCTATTCGCCTTGAGGGCAAGATCCACTATCTCGGCAAAGATCGGCGCAATCCATTTCGCGGCACATGGGCTGTGTTAGCGGATGGCCGAGTCCGTCAGTTTTTTGAAGAGTCGCCTGACGGCGGCAAAACCTGGGAGCCATGGTTTGAAGGATTTTATACACGCCGCGATATCGACCGTCTCGATGTGCCTTAAGTCATCGCGTTTGCTGCGGCTGGTGACGGGGGAATAAGGCAGGTGCAACAGACCAAATTGCTGGCTGCTTACAACCGCGCGATGAATCAGCAACTCTATGCAGCATGTGCTGAGTTAACCGACTCAGAACGCCGCCGGGATCGCCAGGCTTTTTTCCGCTCGATAGCTGGCACCCTGAATCACCTATTGCTGGTTGACCGACTCTGGTTTGGGAGCTTTACCGGCAAACCTGTCAGCTTTGCCGGGCTGGACGAGGAATTGTACGCAGACTTCGATGAACTTCGTCGCGAACGGGACGCGATGGACGTAAGTATCTGCGAGTGGGCGGCTGGGCTTTCTGAAGCTGATCTTACATCGCCTTTCAGGAGTGGCGGTAGAGAGATCGGGTACCCGTTATGGGTTGTCGTCACACATTTTTTTAACCATCAGACTCATCATCGCGGCCAGGTTACTGCATTGTTGAGCCAACAGGGATTGGATTACGGTTTGATGGACTTGCCCTGGGTTCCCGGGGTCCTCGAAGCCATCAAAACCTGAAAATTGTTTTGACTGGCAGGATCGCTATGGCCCGCAGAAAACGTCGACAGGGTAAATCAGGAGTCCAGAAGCTCCATGACGCCAATCAGGGATATGCCCAATGCGATTAGTAGTAACCAAATTGTAATCATCGGCTATGCGCCTTATTTGTTAATCCGGAATATGCCTATTGGACTCCCCCTGATGCCGGCAAACTGTGACGAAGATCACACCCTTGTCGCTGATTGCATTAAGTAAGAAAGGTTTGAGCCGGGGTGTGGTGCGCCACCCCTGTTGCAATGAATCAGGCCCCTAAGCCCCTTAAACGCAACTGCTGGTTATTTTCCGATAGCGCGCCAATAGACTGATTTTGCGGGTTTCGCGGGGCGCCATTTGGCATAATGTGGCAATTCGTCGGGAGTGCATGTCTTTTTGAACAATCAAACCATGCAAAACTCTTTTTTTATTGGCTTGCTGATTCTGGTTAGCGCAGCTTTTGTTGGTCTGTTGTCAGGCTACTTTCAGCCGATTTTCTGGGCGGTAACGATTGGCGTGATCTTTCTGCCGGTCCAGCATTATCTGGAACGAAGGCTTCATGGGAGAACCAGCGTGGCGGCCGTCATCACCGTCATCTTGATTTTCTTTACCGTGCTGGTGCCGGCGATGGTGATCGCCTCGGCGGTCGTTAAGGAAGCCGCGGAACTGTACAGCTCGATTCAACGCGGCGAGATTGACCCCGGTGCCGCATTGCGTTGGATGCAAAATATGACCCCGCAAGTGACCGAATTCGCGAGTCGCATCGGGATCGACGTCGAAGAGTTGACGCAGAAATTGTCTACGGCAGCGGTTAAAGCGAGTCAGTTTATTGGCGCACTGGCGCTGACTGCCGGACAGAATGTCGCGCGCTTCATGTTGATGTTTTTCCTGATGCTTTATTTGTTGTTTTTTGTCCTGCGGGACGGCAATCAGCTGCTGGAACAGATAATCCATGCACTGCCGCTTGGCGATAATCGCGAGCGCGCGTTGTTTGCCAAGTTTGCAGAAATGGCGAGAGCCACGATCAAGGGGACGCTGGCTGTGGGGCTCGTGCAAGGTTTTTTGGGGGGCTTGTTGTTCTGGGCGGTGGGCATTGAAGGCGCGGTCTTCTGGGGCGTGGTCATGGTCCTCTTGTCTGTCCTTCCGTTGGTTGGTGCCAGCCTGGTCTGGATTCCGGCAGCGATTTACCTGGTCGTCAGTGGTGCCTATATTAAGGCTTTTATCATGGTCGTTGTCGGCGTGCTGGTGATTGGATTGGTCGACAATCTTTTACGTCCAATGCTCGTTGGACGAGATACGAAGATGCCTGACTATCTGATCTTATTATCGACATTGGGCGGGCTGGCGATGTTTGGTATATCCGGATTCGTCATCGGTCCAATTATCGCCTCACTGTTCTTGGCGATCTGGGTAATGTTTCAGGCGGAATACGGGGAATAGGAGTCGATCAGTGCGGAGACAAATCTCTGCGCAAGTGTTCGATCGCAGTAATCGAAAATTTCTCGCCACGCAAAAGACGGTCCTCGATGCCGAGCAGAATCGGCGCTCCTGTAGAACGGTAAATATTTATCTTCGCATTGAAGACGTTGCGTGATAAGCCGTGTTTGTCATTAATGACCAATTTACGAATCGTAAATGTACCGTCAGGCTGCGCGCGTCCGGTCAGGTAACATTTGATCGATTCAATCGCGTCACCCGACAACTTCAATCCATTCAGCTGTGAAAGGTTTTTCTGCGCATGGTCAACAAACTCTATGGACGGCAGATATTTGTCTGCATTTTCGAGTTCATTGCCGGGCTGCAATGCTTCGAATTCGCCGACCAGAATTTGCCCTGGCAATGCGCGCTCGATCATTCGTGCCAGCTCAATTGTAACGTCGCCAACGATGTCGCTGTGGATGGTCGGGTTTAACCCGTTGGCCTGATAAAACTCGTAGCAACCCCCAACGTGGAAGCATGCGCGCAGTAGCGGTACCGTCCGACCGCGCGCTTTGCGTCGTGCAATTGCATTATCCGCTAATGCCAGATGCATGAAGTGATAAAGGTGCGTGTTAGCTGTGTTGCCCAGGTCACGATTCCATATGTAGAAACCGTCGCCGGTACTGGAGCGCGCGAAATTGATGTCCATTTTCTTGTCGAACATTTTGCTGTGCGCCGAATTCAGCGAATGCGACAAACTATTCAGTTGCGTCATCTGTTCGAAAGGACTGAGCAGACTGAATCCAACGATATCGAATAGCGCAACCGCACGGTTGGCCACGAAGCTGATGCTATAACGCTGCACGAGGCGATCGATGATCTTAAGTTCCACTTCGGAATTGCTGAGTCGGCAACGCAGTTTCTGGTAGATCAGTTCGGCGTCCAGCAGACGTGCGGCATTGCGTAGCTGGCGTTCCGAAAACTGCCTGGAGCCCGTAAGCATGCGCATGATAAAAGCATGCGGATCGGCGCCGGCTTGATTCGCACCTTGCGATATTCCCTCGGATGCAATTGCATAATCGGCAATCGCGTAGTGGTGCACGACCAGCAGCAACAAGCCGGATTCGTAGGGGCACCAGCCGAGAATGCAATTCTTACCCAGTGCCCAGTGAGCATGGAGGCGCTTGTCGAGATCGATGAAATTGCCGCGCTGTTGAAGATCGAGATCTTCATCGAGGCCGACAAACACCGAAGTTGAGATGGACTCCAATGTTTCCGGGTCCGCAAGAAAAATCTGGTCCTTTGAGTCTCTCACGTTTGCATGTCTCAATGCTGTTCCCGGCAATAGTATGGCCCGCTTGATTGCCGGTGTTGCGCAAGGCTCCGGCATCGCTCATCTAGCAATACTTATCGGCCGGGGAGGGCATATCCTGAACACCTGTCGTGCGGGCATAATATGCACCGTGGGCGTATAAGGACAACTTTTTTTGATGGCCGCGGACCTGACAAATTCAATTCTGGAGCAGTTCCACAGCATCGTTGGTCCGGCTGGCGTCGTTACGGATGCCGAGACGCTCGCGCCGCACCTGACCGAATGGCGGGGCTTGTACCACGGCCGCACACCGGCGATGCTGGCGCCCGCGAATACGGCTGAGGCAGCCGCGATATTGCGAACCTGTCGGGATCAAGGCATTGGGGTTGTGCCCCAGGGTGGCAACACCGGATTGGCGGGTGGGGCGATACCGCACTCGACGATCGAGCGGCCGCAGATACTTATTTCGGCGCGTCGCATGAACGCGATTCGCGAAGTGGATACTGATAATTACACCATTACCGCGGAATCCGGCTGCATTCTGGCGGATCTGCAGGAGGCTGCCGCGGCGGTGGAGCGTTTTTTCCCATTGAGTCTGGCCGCCGAGGGCAGCTGTCAATTGGGGGGCAATATTTCAACCAACGCCGGCGGTACCAACGTCCTGCGCTACGGCAATACCCGCGATCTGGTCCTGGGACTCGAGGTCGTGTTGCCGGATGGGCGGGTATTCGACGGCCTGCGGGGCCTGCGCAAAGACAACACGGGCTATGACCTCAAACAATTGTTTATTGGTGCCGAGGGGACGCTGGGTTTTATCACCACCGCGGTCTGTAAACTGTTTTCGCGGCCCAGGGGTTTCGCGACAGCCCTGGTTGCGGTCGCTGACCCGGATGCCGCCATAGCCCTGCATAGTCAGGCGCGCATTGCGCTGGGCGATCAGCTAATCGCATTTGAACTGATGAATCGCCGGGCGCTTGATATGGTTTTCGAAAATATTCCCGGTACTCGTGATCCATTTGAAGAATCACACCGCTGGTACGTGCTGATTGAGTTGGGCAGCGCAGAGCCCGGGCCGATTGCGGATAAGCTGATGGGGACTTTTCTGGCTGAAAGCGCTGACAGTAGACTGGTGTATGACGGGGTGCTTGCGCAATCCGGCGCCCAGCGAGAAGCGCTCTGGCGCATGCGTCATTCTATATCGGAGGCACAGAAAAAATCGGGTGCCGGTATCAAGCACGACATCTCGGTACCCGTGTCGAAGGTCGCCGTTTTCTTGCGGCGCGCCGACGAGTTTGCCAGGCAGCGTATCCCCGGCGCGCCGGTGGTGGCATTCGGGCATCTCGGGGATGGCAATATACACTTCAATCTAAACCAACCGGCAACCATGGCGGCAGACGCATTTCTTGCACTCTGGCCTGAGGTTAGCCGGGATGTGCATTCAATTGCCGCCGATCTGGGCGGCAGCTTCAGTGCCGAGCATGGCGTGGGCGCCCTGAAATGCGATGAACTGGTCAGGTTGCGAGGCGGCGTGGAGCTTTCGCTGATGCGCGCCGTGAAAGGCGCATTGGATCCTGACGGAATCATGAATCCGGGGAAAATATTCGGTGCGTCCTGAACCGCTAAGCACGAGTTGATGCCAGTGATACACTCGCATGCGCCAGCCAGCGCGGGCTGCTGATCGATAGAATTCATAACCAGGACTACGGTATGACTGACAAGAAAAATGACACAAAAAATGGCCAGCGCCGCTATTCCAGCGTCGTGGTGGATGGCGTTGCACAGGCCCCGAGCCGGGCCATGCTGCGTGCGGTCGGTTTCAGTGACGAGGATTTTAATAAGAGCCAGGTCGGTATCGCTTCGACGTGGAGCATGGTGACACCCTGCAATATGCATATTGACCAGCTTGCCGATGAGGCGGCTGCCGGTGTGAACGGGGCAGGCGGAAAGGCGGTCATTTTTAATACGATCACTGTATCGGACGGTATTTCGATGGGGACGCCGGGGATGCGGTATTCACTGGTCTCGCGCGAAGTGATTGCCGATTCGATCGAGACCGTGGTTGCGGGTGAGGGCTTCGACGGGTTCGTCGCGATTGGCGGTTGCGATAAGAACATGCCGGGCTGCCTGATGGCGATGGCGCGGTTGAATCGACCCGCGGTTTTCGTTTATGGGGGGACTATTCAGCCTGGCGCCGAGCGACGGGATATCGTTTCTGTGTTCGAGGCGGTGGGTGGTGTTGCTGGCGGGACGGTATCGGAACAGCTGCTGCTCGAGGTGGAAAAAACCGCTATTCCGGGTCCCGGCTCCTGCGGCGGCATGTACACGGCGAATACGATGGCCTCGGCAATCGAGGCGTTGGGCATGAGCTTGCCGAACAGCTCGGCCCAGGATGCGATCTCCGCCGAGAAACGCAAGGATAGCCGACTCGCGGGTGCGGCGGTCCTGGAACTGCTGAAGCGAGATATCAAGCCAGCCGACATTCTGACCCGCGAGGCGTTTGAAAATGCGATCACCACGGTTATTGCGCTGGGAGGTTCGACCAACGCGGTGTTGCATTTGTTAGCCATGGCATATGAGGCGGGTGTGTCGCTCGAGCTCGATGATTTCACGCGAATTGGCGCACGGGTGCCGGTGCTGGCCGATCTTCGCCCCAGCGGTAAATACGCGATGTCAGAATTGATCGCAATCGGCGGCATCCAGCCGCTGATGAAGCGCTTGCTGGATGCGGGCTTACTTCATGGTGATTGTATGACGGTCACCGGTCAGACCATGGCAGAGAATCTGGCCGGTGTCGCCGACTACCCCGAAGCTCAGGCCATTATTCATAACTTCGATGATGCTATTAAGAAAGACAGCCATCTTGTTATTTTATATGGAAATCTTTCGCCTGAAGGGGCGGTTGCAAAAATCAGCGGTAAGGAAGGCATGAGTTTTACCGGCCCTGCCCGGGTGTTTCCTTCCGAGGAAGAGGCGCTGCATGCCGTGCTTGACGGCACCGTGGTCGCGGGCGATGTGATGGTGCTGCGCTATGAAGGGCCTAAGGGCGGTCCCGGTATGCGCGAAATGCTGAGTCCAACCAGCGCGATTATGGGTAAGGGTCTCGGCGATAAGGTCGCATTGATAACCGATGGTCGTTTTTCCGGCGGCAGCCACGGATTTGTGGTTGGGCACGTGACGCCGGAGGCCGCGTTAGGTGGGCCGATCGCGCTCGTGGAAGACGGCGATCAGATCACCATCGATGCGGTCGAGAGGACCATCACTCTGCAAATTTCCGACCAGGAAATGCAGGCGCGCCGGCAGCGCTGGACCGCGCCGCAGTCCGTCGAGGGGCCGGGTGTGCTGCGCAAGTACGCTGCCATGGTGAGCTCTGCGTCGGAGGGCGCGGTGACTTCGAAGCTCTAGCCGATTCATGCTCGATCTTAGCGGCGCTTTCACGGCCGTCAGGCATAGCCGGCACTCGCCTGGGACTTTTCCAATAGCCTGCGGGTCGCCGCGTTACCCTTGACGTCAACCGGGCCATTGGGTCTACTACGGGTCATGAATGCGATCGACCGGCAAAGAATGAAAACCGGCCAGCGTATTTTCCGCTTGAAGCGGATCTGCTGCTGGTGCGGGATCGTGTTTGCCTGATATCGTTTAGACTAAGAAACAAAGATACCAAGCCCGCCACGGTCTAGCCGGAGCGGGCTTTTTTGTCATGCCGGCGAGAACAGGACGCCCAGGAATGAAAACCATCGACGAAAGCACATTCCCCATCGCGCCGCGCGGTGCTGGTGGCGCTCGCCAAACTGGCGAGTCTGGCGGCGAACGTTGGCTGGTCATGAAGTTCGGCGGCACCAGCGTGGCGTCAGCGGAAAAATGGGAAACGATCCGCGCATTGATCGATGAGCGGCTGGCGATGGGTTTCAGGCCCGTCGTGGTGCATTCGGCCCTGGCGAAAGTCTCGAATATGCTTGAGGCAGCGCTGGATGCGGCTGTTTCTGGCGAATTTGAGGCACAGTTCAGCAGCATCGCGGAAATGCATTTTGCGCTGGCAAATGATCTGGGTCTGGACGGCGAAGGCGTCCTGGCTGATAGCCTGGGCGACCTGCAGCAGCTCCTGGCCGGCATCCGTCTGATTCATGAAGTCAGCCCGCGTGTCTATGTGAAAGCCATGGCTCTGGGCGAGTTGATGGCGACTCGCCTGGGCGCTGCTTATCTGCGCTCGCAGGGTCTCAGCGTGCAGTGGGTGGATGCCCGTGAGGTGCTGAGCAGTGTCGATGTGCCGCATGAGAACGAACGCTCGCGCTACCTGTCGGCAACCTGCGCGTTCGAGGCCGAGCCAGCCTTGCAGGCGCATTTTGCAGCGGCGAACGGGGTGGTCTTAACGCAAGGTTTTATTGCCAGAAATACGGCGGGTGAAGGCGTCTTGCTGGGACGCGGTGGTTCCGACACATCAGCGGCTTATTTCGCCGCAAAATTGCAGGCGGAGGGACTCGAAATCTGGTCTGATGTGCCGGGACTCTTCAGTGCCAATCCGCGCCTGGTCAGCGGTGCGCGCGTCTTGAAATCCTTGAGCTATGACGAGGCGCAGGAAATCGCTTCGACCGGCGGTCTGGTCTTGCATCCGCGGTCCATCCGACCGGTGCGCGCCCATAGCATCCCGCTGCGGGTGCGCTGTTCCGCCAGGCCGGACTTGCCCGGTACATTGATCAGTTGGGATCCCGGCAATGATGTGCCCAGCGTCAAGGCGATCTCCAGTCGCACAGATATTACCGTCGTTTCCATGGACACCGTGGGCATGTGGCGCGAGGTGGGTTTCCTGGCGGAGGCGTTCGCTTGCTTCCGGGAGATGGGTCTGTCGGTTGATCTGGTATCCACGGCGCAAAGTAACGTAACCGTGACATTGGACACGGGTCTGGAACCCGTCGACCCGGCGACCCTGGCGCGCCTGCGCCGCGCGCTGGGACGCCTGTGCCGCGTGAAGATTATCGAAAAAGCTGAGGTCGTTAGCCTTGTAGGGCAAAAAATTCGCGCCATTTTGCATGAGATTGGGCCTGCGCTTGCAGCATTTGCCGAGCATCGGGTGCACCTGGTCAGTCAAGCCGCCAGTGATCTGAATCTGAGTTTCGTCGTTGCCGAGGGGCAGGCGCACCGATTGATAAAGCAACTGCACGGCGACCTCGTGCGGCCAGCCACGGACGACGCCGTTTTCGGCCCAACCTGGGGCGAATTACAGGATCCGCAGCCGGTCACTGCGATGCGTGAACCCTGGTGGGCGAAAAAGTGCGCGGAGTTAATTGCAATCGGCACCGCTGAATCTGCCGCATATGTTTACGATCTTGATACGGTGCGCGAGGCGTGCGAGTGCCTGCGCAGCCTGAATAATATTGATCAGGTTTTTTACGCGATAAAGGCGAATAGCCACCCCGGCGTTCTGCGGGTTGTGGACCAGGCAGGTTTGAATTTCGAATGTGTGTCGCCCGGCGAAATTCAGCATGTGCTGGACCTGTTTCCAGATATTGACCGGCACCGGATATTGTTCACGCCCAACTTCGCGCCGCGGTCCGAATATGAATTCGCCCTTGCAGCCGGCGTCTGGGTGACATTGGACAACCTTCACCCGTTGCGCGAGTGGGGTGAGATCTTTGATGGTCAGGATATCTTTGTGCGCCTCGATACCGGACAGGGCCACGGGCATCATGAACACGTTCGAACGGCCGGCGTGCATTCGAAATTTGGCATTCCATTATTTGAATTAACGGAGCTTCGCGAATTGATAGCCGCAGCCGGTGCGCGCGTCGTGGGACTCCATGCACACACCGGCAGCGGAATTTTGAAAGAGGACAACTGGCTGGAAGTTGCGGAGACATTGATCGAAGCTGCCCGGCATTTTCCTGAGGTGCGCATGCTCGATCTTGGCGGGGGGCTGGGTATTCCGGCCAAGCCGGGGCAGCGTGCCCTGGACATGGCCATGATTGATGCGAGTATCGAACCGCTCAAGGCAGCGAACCCTGAATATGAATTGTGGCTGGAGCCGGGCCGTTATCTGGTTGCGGAAGCGGGCGTGCTGCTGGCCTGCGTAACCCAGACGAAAGGGAAAGGAGAAGTACGCTACGTGGGCGTCAGTACCGGCATGAATTCATTGATCAGGCCGGCGCTGTATGGCGCATATCACGAAATTGCGAACCTCAGTCGTCTCAATGAACCCGCGGAGCATATTGTCAACATTGTTGGACCGATTTGCGAAACCGGAGACAAGCTTGGCACGGATCGACTGCTGCCGGCCTGCCGTGAAGGTGATGTGTTATTGATTGCTAATGCCGGCGCCTATGGCTACGTCATGAGTTCCGGATACAACAAGCGCGCACCGGCCAAGGAAGTGGCGATCTGATCATATCGCGCGCGATTGCGTTTGCTTGCGATGAAACCTGCGCATAAGGTGGCAGGTGTATATGCCTGGAGGAGCTCGAACAAATGGTCATCAAACTTTTGCGGATCTCGTGCTGCCGGCGCCCGCTGGCGATCGGCGTCATATTGACGTTACTTGCATCGCTGTGCTGGTCTGCGGCAGCTTTGTATGACACCCCGGCGGAGTTACTTCCAGTAAGCATCGATGATTCGGTTTCCTTATCCATACCCGATTCGGAGCGCCAGCTTGCGCTGCGCGTCGTTTACCCGGAGCGGGGCGGCCCTTTCCCGGTCATCGTTTTGTCGCATGGTACTTTTTCGTCCGGCAAGAAATACGACCGCGTAGCGACGCACTGGGCGGCGCGGGGCTATGTCGTGCTACTTCCGGATCATATCGACGCGAATTACGGTTTCGTGCCTAAGAAAGACCAAGATATGTATGAGGTCCGCCGGACACGAGTCGCTGACATGTCGCGGGTGCTGGATGCGCTCGATGAGATCGAGGCACGCATACCAGCTCTGCAGGGACGCATGAATCGTCAATCGCTGATCGCGGCGGGCCATTCGTTCGGCACCCAGGTTGCGATGCTGGTGACCGGTTTGCGTATCAAGAATCCGACCAACGATGTCATCACTGAGGCTGATGAGAATCGGTTCAACCTGCTGATCCTGTTGAGTGACCCGGGTAAAATGGCTCTGATGCCTGAGCAGATGTGGCAGGGAAGCACGGTGCCCACGTTCATGGTGACCGGTGACGAGGACTATGGCCTGATGGGTGATGGCCGACGTTCGGCTGACTACCAGAATGAAATCCTGAGCGGTGCTGGCGCGCGCGATGCTGTTGAATATCTGCTATTGATCGACAAGGGTGATCACTACTTTGGCGGTCTGATTCACAAGGACGTGGACGACGAGCCTGATCATCAGGGTCTTGAGATATTCAATGCGGCATCTACCGCATTTTTGGATGCACATGCCAAGGGCAGCGACAGTGCGCGCGACTACCTGCAGTCCGGAACGTTGCTGGCGGACACTGATGGTCGCGCCCGATTGAGCGTGGAATGAATGCCGATGGCATAACGTACGACGCGCCGGGTAATCACTTTGTTCAGATATCGATGCAACGGGGGTAGGTTAGATGTTTGTCACCAACACGGAAGATATTCCTGGCAAGAGGATAGTGGCCTGTCATGGCGTGGTGTCGGGCAGCACGGTACGCGCCAAGCATGTGGGGCGCGACATCATGGCAGGTCTGAAGAACATCGTCGGCGGAGAACTAAAGGGTTATACGGAGCTGCTGATCGACGCTCGCGAACAAGCCTTTGAGCGTATGCAGGCGCAGGCCCGGCAGCTCGGCGCCAATGCTGTGGTCAATGTGCGGTTTTCGACGTCTTCGGTCGCTGCCGGCGCCTCGGAAATTTACATCTATGGCACCGCCGTCACCGTGGAGTAATCGCAGATGCTTGAGTTATATATTCTGCTGGCGCTGCTCGCGTTGGGGTTCTTCGTCGGTCAGTATCTGGAGAAACAGCATTATCGGTCGATAAATGCCCGGGAGAGTGAATTAGTAGATCTTGTCACAACGTCCAGCAAGCACCCGTTCGGGGATATTCCGGTCATCATTGATCGTCGCCTGGTGCAGGGCAGCGTGGTGGTCTCGGTAGATTACTTCAAACGCATGCTGGCCGCGCTGCGCAATTTTTTTGGGGGTAATGTTCGCGCCTACGAGACCCTGGTGGATCGAGCCAGGCGAGAGGCGGTGTTGCGCTTGAAGGAATCTTGCCCGGATGCGAAACAGATTATTAACCTGCGAATAGAAACATCGTCAATCTTCAAGGGTGCCAAGGATCAGATTGGCTCTGTCGAGGTGCTCGCTTACGCGACCGCGCTATATTACTGATCCGCATGAAATATCATGCTGCTCTGCCGGAGCACAACGACAACGTTTCCGACGGGCATCCACTAAAAGAGTTCTTGCTTCTGCTTGGCGCGGCTGCCGGTTTGCTAATTGCCCTGTATCTCGTGCTGGGTTTTTTTGTCGATTATGCCGTCGACTATGTATCGCCGGAGACCGAGGTGCGCATTTTCGCGGCGGCCGGCATGCTCTGGGAACCCGGGGGCGGGCCTGATACCGAACAGCAACAGCAGTCGCTGCAGACACTTATCGATCAGCTAGCGATATGCCTCGACACTGCTTATCCGATCACACTGCGGATTGCAGAGTCCGAACAAGTCAACGCTTTTGCGGTGCCCGGTGGGACTGTCGTGCTGAATTCCGGGCTGTTAGACAAAGTCCGTTCTGAAAATGGCGTCGCATTCGTACTCGCGCATGAGCTGGCTCATTTCCAAAATCGTGATCATCTGCGGTCATTGGGTAGAAGCATCGTGCTGCTGGCCATGCTGGCGGTATTGACCGGTGCAGACGCAGATCTTTCCAGGGTGCTGGCGCCGATCAGTGACTATGAGAATGCCCAGTTCTCACAAGATCGCGAGAGCGCCGCGGACGCGACTGCGTTGCGTGCATTGAATTGCCACTATGGCCACGTCGGTGGCGCGACCGAATTATTCGAGGTCATCGCTACACCCGATGATGATTTTGATTTTGCATTGACGCACTATTTTTCCAGCCATCCGGAAGCGCGACAGCGAGTCGATGATTTGCGGCAATTGAGTGAGAGTCTGGGATTCGACCGGGCTAATAATGTCGAGCTTCGAGTTCCTTGACCACCTCATTCAGCGTGACATCGTTGCTGCGCAGCAGGACCAGCAGGTGATAGATGAGGTCCGCGGATTCGGACACGATGGCGGCCCGACTCTGCTGAACATTTGCCAATGCCAGCTCGATTCCTTCCTCACCGAGCTTCTGGGCGATACGTGAAGCGCCTGCCGAGAATAGTTTCGCCGTATAGCTTTCGTTGGCATTCGCCACTTTACGCGATTCGATCACCGTCTCCAGGGTATGCAGAAAATCGATGTTGCTGTGACTCATAGTCTTACCTCAACGGACTGCTTGCGCAGGTATTTCTTCAAATCTTGAATGCCGATGGCTGCGCTGTGAAAAACGCTGGCGGCCAGGGCGCCGTCAACGTGCGCTTGATTGAAGACCTCGGCAAAATGCTGCATCGTTCCGGCACCTCCGGACGCGATCAGCGGAACCGTGCAGTTTTTCCGTATGAGCTGCAGTTGCGGCAGATCGTAACCTTGACGCACGCCATCCTGGTTCATGCAATTCAATACGATTTCACCCGCACCACGGTCCTGAACCTCGCGGGTCCATTCAACGGTTACCCTGCCACTGTGCTTCATTTTGTCAGGGTCGCCGGTGTATTGATAAACACGATAATTATCTTCTTCGGCGCGGCTGTCGATGCCGATGACGACGCACTGTGAGCCGAATCGTTTGGCGAGCTCTTCTATCAAAGCCGGGTTAGCCAGCGCGGGGCTGTTGATGGAGATCTTATCGGCACCATAATTCAGCACCTCTTCGGCATCACGCACGCTTCTGATACCGCCGGCAACGGAGAACGGTATATTGAGTACCTCGGCAACTCTATTGATCCAGGTTCGGTCGACCGAACGGCCATCCGGGCTGGCCGTGATGTCGTAAAAAACGAGTTCATCGGCGCCTTCTTCGACATAGCGCTTGGCGAGTTCCATGATGTCGCCCATGATCTGGTGATCGCGGAACTGGACACCTTTCACGACTTGACCATCGCGAACGTCGAGGCAGGGGATTATTCGCCGCGCGAGAATTTTTCTATCTCCGCTGCCGTCAGACGACCATCGAGTAACGCTTTTCCGGTTACCGCTCTTGCTACTCCGGTCATATCGAGCGCGTGTAAATCCGCCGCGCAACTGATGCCGCCGGATGCGATGAATTCCGCTTCGGGATAACGATCCGTGCAGGTTCGATACAGGTCAAGATTCGGACCCTGCAACGTGCCGTCTTTCGAAATATCCGTGCAGAGGAATTCGTGGGCACCTTTGCCGAGAAAGTATTCCACCAGCGGCCAAAGTGATTCACCGCTGCCTCGCGTCCAGCCGTGGGTGAGCACCTCCGGTGACCCGTTGTCGTCCAGTCGCACGTCAAAGGCGAGAATAATCCGCTCCGCGCCAACTTCTTCGATCCATTCGGCTACCCGTTCGCGCTCTTGCACGGCAACCGAGCCAATGATTCCGCGGCTGGCGCCGGCAGTCAGCAGTTGGGCCAGTCGGCTGATGGTCCGAATTCCGCCACCGGCCTGCACTTCCATGCCGGTTGCGGCGAGATCGCTAATCATCGGCAGGTTGCCCGGTTGTCCGGTCTTTGCGCCGTCCAGGTCCACGACGTGCAGGCGTTTCGACCCAATTTCGGCAAACCGCCGCGCGTGTTCGAGCGGGCTTTTTTCATATTCCGTGACTTGCTCAAAATCGCCCTGGAACAGGCGTACGATGCCTCCAGCCAAAAGATCTATAGCCGGAATGACTTCCATGCGGGCGGGTTCTGACATGCTCGTCACCTGCGCAAGAAATTTTGCAGTAATCGCGCGCCGAATTCGCCGGACCGTTCGGGGTGAAATTGCGTTGCGGCGAAATTATTGCGTTCTGCGATCGCGGTAAATTTCCGGCCGTATTCAGTACAGGCGAGGGTGTCGGCTCGAACGTCGAGGGCATAACTGTGCACGAAATAGAAATGGGACCCGTCGGGAATACCTTGCATTAGATCTGAGTCGCGGGTTCGCTCAATCTGGTTCCAACCCATATGCGGTACCGGTAGATCAGGTCCAGCTTCGAACATTTTCGCCGTGCCCGGGAAGATTCCCAGACAGCGCGTGTCGTTCTCCTCCGAACCGTCGAAAAATAATTGCATCCCGAGACAAATGCCCAGCACCGGTTGGCGCAGTCCGGGAATCAATTCCAGCAAATCAGCCGCACGCAGCCGGTTCATCGAATCTTCAGCGGCGCCGACGCCGGGCAGAATGACGTGGCCGGCTGCTGCGATAACTTGCGGATCCACGGTCAACAGTGCTTCATATCCGCACCGGGCCAGAGCAAATGTCAGCGATGCGATATTTGCGCCGCCGCCGTCGATGATTGCCACGGATTTCGAGTTCATAAGAACCGCTCAGAGTGTGCCCTTGGTGCTCGGTAATGCGGTGCCAACGCGGGCTTTAGCCTGGCGAAGTGCGCGTCCGGTGGCTTTGAAGCAGGCTTCGATCATGTGGTGGGTATTGTCACCATCCACGGCCAAGTGCACGGCCGCGCCGAGACTATCCGCCAACGAGCGGAAGAAATGCGGGACGAGTTCCGTTGGCAAGCCACCGACTGCATCGCGACCGAATTCACCTTCGAAAACAAAAAATGCCCGACCGGAAAGATCAATTGCGACCCGTGCCTGGGCTTCGTCCATTGGCAGGGTGAAGCCATAGCGGCCAATGCCACGTTTGTCGCCCAATGCCTCGCGGAATGCCTGGCCGAATGCGAGCGCGACATCCTCCACAGTGTGGTGTTCATCTACGTCCAGGTCACCTGTGCAGGACAGGCGCATGGCGAATCCCCCATGTTTTGCGATTTGCTCCAGCATATGATCAAAAAAGCCGATGCCGGTTGCGACTTCGATGGGTGTTTCAGTGTCGAGGTCGATCGCGATCTCTATTTGCGTCTCTTTGGTCTTGCGGAAAATATTTCCCAGGCGGGGACGGTCTGCAATCTCATGTGCGAGCGCCTCCCAGGTTTGCCCACCATTAGCCGAATTCTTATCGGCTATGCGCAGGCCACGGATGCCGATGTTTGCCGCCAGTTCGAGATCCGCATCGCGATCTCCAATAACGACGCTGAGTTCGCGGTCTATCGGCAGCTGTTGTAGAAAATTACCCAGCAGGCCGGGCAGAGGTTTTCTGCACCGACAACCGTCGTTCTCGGTATGCGGGCAAATGAAGATTTCGCGAAAGCTAATTCCCTGGCTGGCAAACAGCTCGAGGATGAAATCCTGGCAGACGCGAAAGTCATCTTCGGGAAAACTATCGGTGCCCAGACCATCCTGGTTGCTCACCATAACGAACTGAAAACCGGCATCCTTGAGTCGCAGCAACGCCGGAATGACGCCGGGCATCAGGCTGATTTTCGCCAGCCGGTCGACCTGATTATCCGGGGGTTCCCAGACGAGCGTGCCGTCGCGATCGAGAAATGCGATCTTTTCGGTGGCCACTGCCCGTTACTCCTGCCTATTCAGTGCGGCTAACAGTTGATCGTTTTGCGCGCTGCTGCCGACAGTAATGCGCAGACAATTCTTGGTGAAAGAATCCCGACTGAAGTCACGGATTAAGACGCCACCGCTTTTTGCCGCAGCCACTAACTTGCCCGGCGTTGCGGTCTCCACTAACAGAAAATTGGCTTCGCTTGGCCATACTTTCGTGACATTCGGGAGCTGGCTGATTTGGTCGGCAAGCCGCTCGCGTTCGGCGCGCAGAGCGGCTGCTCGCTGCTGGAACTCGGGGCGAAACCCCGGGTCGAGGCAGGCGAGGGCGACATCCTGACTGGGCGTCGGGTAGGAATACGGCGGCAGGATACAACCGAGCAAATCAATCAAGGCCGGCGAGGCAGCCACAGCGCCGCAGCGGATTCCGGCAAGACCCAGGGCCTTGGACAGCGTGCGCAGAATTGCGACATTCTCGTGACGTTGCAGAAGAGCCACAGTCGGGTCCTCGTCCGCGAATTCCACATAGGCGCCATCGATGACCACCACGCCCTGGCCTTGCACGAACTCGCAAAGTGCATCGATCTCGGCGGTCGGGAAACGGTTCCCGGTAGGGTTATTCGGAGAACAAATGAACAGCAGCTTGCAGCGATTACTCCAGGCCCGCCGTATTGCGTCGGTGTCCAGGGCGAAACCGTCAGCTTTCACCAGCGGCACGTGTATCGTGCCGGCACCCTGCAGTTGCGCATAAACCTCATACATGCCAAAAGTCGGCGGGCAGATCATGATGTCATCCTGATGGGCGCGGCAAAAGCAGCGCACCAGCAGATCAATGGCCTCGCTCGATCCGCGCGTTACCAGGAGTTGTTCCGCTTGCAGCCCATAATGCTCGGCGAGGCGTCGCGTCAGCCTGAGCGGCCGAACCTCGGGGTAGTGATTCAACGCATCTGCCGATTGGTCTCCGGGTGGCGGCCAGGGTGTCTCGTTAGCATTCAGGCGCAACATGCCTGCTTCAAACTGCGCCGCAACGTACGGTCGTAGCTCGCGAATCTCGGGTCTGACCAGATTCAGGATGGCGCTCATGCTTCAGTCCGGTCCGCTGCGGTACTCGCCTGTTCCGCTGTTGCGGATGAGTCATCCAGCCTCACGGCAACGGCCTGTGCATGAGCATCGAGGCCTTCCAGCCTGGCGAGGGTGCGAACCGTTGGCCCGAGTTCAGTCAGACCCGCGCGCGTGAGTTCCTGCACCGTCAGCTGCTTTTGAAAGTCGCCAACCGACAGGCCACTGTAATTCCGCGCAAATCCGTAAGTCGGCAAGACGTGATTGGTGCCACTGCAATAATCGCCAACGGCTTCGGGCGTCCACGGACCCAGAAAAATTGATCCTGCATTATTAATAGAATCAATATATTGTCGTGGATTCTTAACTTGAATAATTAAATGTTCTGGTGCGTAGCAATTCGCAATATCGAGCGCTTCCTGCAGATCGGTGACGAGCAGGCAGGCGCCATGCGCCAATGACTGTTCGATAATTGGCCGGCGCGGAAGATCTGGCAACGCCGCGTCGATCTCCCGATTGACGGTATCCGCGAACTGCTCATCGGTGCTGACGAGGATGACCTGGGAATCCGGTCCGTGCTCCGCCTGGGATAACAAATCGAGCGCTACGAAACGCGCTTCGCTCGAGCCATCGGCAAGCACCATGACTTCCGAGGGTCCGGCAGGCATGTCCAGGGCCGCGCCGTCGGGATCGGTCGCGACGGCCTTTTTTGCAGCAGTGACCCAGACATTGCCGGGTCCATAGATCTTTTCGACTTTCGGCACAGTCTCCGTACCGTACGCCATCGCG
>Ga0224512_10000853_pt1 | contig 31168 bp, 28 predicted proteins | sample SF_May12_sed_USG_4_FD_169103 | JGI IMG/M metagenome (GOLD analysis project Ga0224512, IMG submission 169103) | Sediment microbial communities from San Francisco Bay, California, United States - SF_May12_sed_USGS_13 | ecosystem: Environmental > Aquatic > Marine > Sediment | place: USA... | reverse complement strand
GGCGTCGGCGTTCATGAGGACGTCACGGAGCAGCGCGATGGGGTCCTGGTCCTTCTTCGCCTTCTCCACTTCCTCCGTCGACCGGTACGTCCCCGACACAGGGTCCGACATCGAGTGGCCTCGAAAACGGTACGTCTGAAGATCGACGTACTGAGGTCCCGCGCCGTTCCGTACCTCTTCGGCCAGGTCGCGAAAGAACGCGTACGTCGCCAACACGTCTTGGCCGTCGACCGAGGTCGCGGGCACTCCGTGCGCACACGACTTCGAGACCATATCGGTGGTCGAGACCCTTGAGAACGCGGTGCCCATACCGTACGAGTTGTTTTCGACCACGTAGATGATCGGGAGCTTCCAGATGGCGGCCATGTTCAGCGACTCGTGGAACGCGCCCTGGTTGACGGCCGCATCACCCATGAAGACGACCGCGACGAGGTCCTCGTTGCGGTACTTGATCTTCCAGGCGAGCCCCGTCGCCAACGGAACCTGCCCGCCCACGATCCCGTGGCCACCCATGAATCGGCAGTCCGCGTCGAAGATGTGCATCGACCCGCCCTTGCCGCCCGACGACCCGCCGGCCTTCCCGTAGAGCTCCGCCATCACTTCGTTGGGCGACACGCCCTTCGCGATCGCCTGGGTATGCTCTCGATAGGCGCTCATGACGTAGTCTTCATGGCGCAGCGGCTTGATGCTTCCGGCCGCCGCCGCTTCCTGCCCAATGTGGAGGTGGCAGAAGCCGCCGATCTTCCCGATCGCGTACGCCTCCTCGGCCTTCTCCTCGAAGCGCCGGTACAGAAGCATGTCGCGGAGAAGATCGATCGCGAGCTCCTCGCTGATGCCGTGTTCCTTCAGCGGGTCGGACTTTTTCGAGTTCTTCTTCGCTTTCGTTTGAGCCATTTCAAGCTCCCTTCGCGGACCGGCCCGGACGGCCGAGCTCGAGCTGAACCAGGTCCAGCCTCACTTCGGCGGGTGCGGGAATGTCGGCTTCCATCACGTTGGTGATCGCCCCGGGTCCTCCGGCCTCCACCTCGCGGGCCTGTTCCTTGGCGTGGTAGCTGGAGCGGACCAGCGGTCCCGACTCGACATGCTTGAAGCCGTACTCCCCCTCACCCACCCGCTTCCACATGGCGAACTCGTCGGGGGTTACCCAACGAGCGACCGGGATATGCATGGCGGAGGGTCGGAGATACTGACCGAGCGTGAGAATATCCACCGCCGCCTCGCGCAGGTCGCTCATGGCGCGATGGATCTCGTCCTCTTCTTCCCCCATGCCCAGAATGATGCCGGTCTTCGTCAGCATGTCGGGATCCAGCCCCTTCACCGCGCCAAGATAGGAGATCGAGCGCCAGTAGCGCCCGCCTGGCCGGACATCGGGATGGAGGCGAAGCACCGTTTCGAGATTGTGTCCCAAGATCGCCGGCCTCGCGTCCACGACCGTCGCAAGGGCGTCTTCGTCGCCCTTGAAGTCCGGAATCAAAACCTCGACCGAGCAGCCCGACACGGCCTCGTGAATCCGCCGGATCGTATCGGCGTAGATCGAGGCCCCACCGTCGGGCAACTCGTCCCGGTTCACGCTCGTAATCACGACGTGCTCGAGACCCATTCGTTTCACGGTCTCCGCCACGCGTCGCGGCTCGTCCTCGTCGAGCTCGGTCGGGAGCCCGTGTGCGACGCCGCAGTACTTGCATGCGCGCGTACAGACATCACCCAGGATCATGAACGTCGCGGTGCCGGCCTCCCAGCACTCCCCGATGTTCGGGCAGCCGGCCTCCTCGCAAACCGTGTGAAGGCCCTCGGACCGCATCATCCTCTTGAGGCGAAGGTAATTCGCCCCCCCCGGCGAGCGGACCTTCAGCCAAGAGGGCTTTCGCGACCGGATGTCTATCGTCACCAGGTCTTCGTGCGCCCGGATCTTCGACGTCCCCTTCGGCTTGACCACGCCGGAGTCCTTCCCGGTCGGCGCGTATCCCTTGGACGTGTCTGCGTTTATGCTCACGAATTCCTACCGTTTCGAACGCGGGTCACTCCGCCGTTTGGAGCAGAGCTATGAAAAAAAGCCTGTCCCGGCGGGCCAAACAAGGTCAATCGGTCTTTCTGCGACGGAACGTCGACCGGCCCGCGGCGACCATGGCATCATGCTTCTCGACGATGTGCGCCGTCGCGGCGACGGGGTCGTCCGTGACGAACATGAGGTCCAGGTCGTCGTCCGCGATCTTCCCCTCGACGAGCATGGTCTCGCGGATCCACTGGAGGAGTCCGCCCCAGTATTCGGACCCGAAGAGAACAACGGGAAAGTTCCTGACCTTGCTCGTCTGAATCAGGGTGAGCGCCTCGAAGAGCTCGTCCATCGTCCCGAACCCGCCGGGGAAGATCACGAAGGCGCACGCGTACTTCACGAACATCGTCTTGCGCACGAAGAAGTACCGGAAGTCGATCGAATGATCCAAGTACGGGTTGCTCATCTGCTCGAAGGGGAGCTCGATGTTGCACCCCACCGACGGCACCCCCGCCATCTGCGCCCCTTTGTTGGCCGCCTCCATCATGCCGGGACCGCCGCCGGTTATGATCGAGAAGCCGGCGTCTCCGAGCTTTCGCGCGGTATCGACGCACGCCTGGTACATCGGATCGTTCGATTTGACGCGGGCAGAGCCGAAAAACGAAACGCCCGTTCCGATTTGGCCCATTTCCTCGAAGCCCTCGACGAATTCTCCCATGATGCGGAAGACCCGCCACGAGTCCTTCCCGATGTGCTCCAGCTCCTCGAACGACTGCAGGAGACGCTCGTCCTCGGTCTCCTTGTCTCTGGGCAGCGGGCGACGGGGATGTTGTGTGGGGTCGTAGGGACGGTCGGCCATTCGGGTCTCCGTTCAGCGTTGGGCAAGGAGCCAGGCGCCCGTGCGGGGGAGCGACTGGGCATGATCGTGTTCGGGCGTCCATCCGAGCTCTCGGCGGATCCGTCGCGAGGGATAAGGGTTCTCCCCGAGCGCGATACGCGCCACACGCTCGAGGGACAGGTGTCGGGCGCCGGGCGTTCCGACACCGAGCCCGTCGAGCGTCCCGGCCACGGCCCGGACCAGAGACCCGGACAGTCGGGCGAATCGGGGTCGGCGACCCAGCCCGGCGGCCAGGAGCTCGAATAGCCTGCGCTGCGTCAAAGGTACGTCTCGACCTACATCGAACACCGCATGGCCGCGGCCGGCGGCCAGACAACGCTCGATCGCGCTGGCGACATTGCCCGCGTACACCACGGGGAGCGTGTTCTCGCCCGTTCCGAACAGTGGGACCACGGGCAGTCGAACCAGCTTCGCGACCGCCGGCGTCATGAGCCGATCGCGCTCGCCGTAAACGGCCGACGGTCGAACGATCGTGATCGATAGGTTTCGCGCGGCCTCGATGCCGCGCGCCACGTCTTCGGCCTCCCTCTTCGATCGGGCGTACAGGTCGGCCGGAGGAAGCGGCGTGTCGGTGGGCGTGGATTCGTCGACGACGCCTGCCGCAGGTCCGTAAACCGCCACGGACGACACGTGCACCGCGTGCTCGACGCCCGCGAGGGCGGCGGCCCGGAGAACGTTCCGCGTACCGTCGACGTTGACCGCCCTGACCTTCGGCCACTCACCTCCGTCGTACACGAGGGCCGCAGAGTGGCAAACATGACCGCACCCCTCGATCGCTGCCGCCAAGCGGTCCGGATCGTCACGCACGTCGCCGTCGACGAGGCGACACCCGAGGCCCGACAGGAACCCTCGGTTCGACCTCGGGCGTACGAGCGCGACCACCTCGTGGTTCTTTGCTCTGAGGAGCGCCGCGAGGTGCGACCCGATGAGCCCCGTCGCCCCGGTGAGAAAGACGCGCATGCGTTCGGACCGCGCTCCCGGTCTTCCCGGCGTCGAGTCAGCGGCCGGCGAGAAAGCGTTCCGCGTCGTTCTTGAGTTCGACGACGATGGTCGAGTGCATCTCGTACTCCTCGAGCGGCCGCAGCACCTCGTCGTCGTACACCTCGAGGATGCGCCGGTAGTGAACCTCCGCCTCTTCGAGGTCGCCGAGCTCGATCGCCGCCTCCGCGGCCGCGGCGCGCCCGAGGAGATGGTTCGGGTCCAGCTCGACGATTTCGAGCGCCTGATCGAGCGCCGCCTCCAGGTTCATGGCGGTCCGGTTGAGCATCGAGAGGTGGAAGAGGCCGTCGAGTGAAAGAGGCCGGGCTCTTTGGTAGGCCGCGATGGCCATCGGCATGAACGCCTGGGCCTGCGCGGAGTCACCCTGTGAAACGGCTTGCATGACCCGGTTGAAGAGACGATCCGCTGCCTCGATCGGGGACATGCTCGAGATGTCGGGCGCCACCCCGGCGCCGGCCTGCGGCGGCGGCGTGGACGTCGACGTCGGTGTGGGGCCCGGGCCCGGTCGTACCATGGACACGCCGACGAAGAGGATTAGCACGAACATCGCCGCACCCGCGACCCACCACGCCAGGTTCTGCCCTCCGACCACGGTGGCGGCCGCTTCACGATGGGCCCCGACTCGGGATCCCCCCCCGACCTTGGCGCCGCACTTGTTACAGAACTGCGCGCCGGCCGACACCTTGCCACCACACTGATTGCAGAACCGACCCCCGAGGTTGGCGCCGCAGTGCTGGCAGAAATTCCCCGTCGCCGGTCGGTCGCACTCGGGACAGAAGGGCCCCGTCGCAGAAGAGCTCATTTACGGATCGCGTTGAAGAGTAGAGGCCATGTGGCCATGGTCTGCGCCCGATAGTTCGGTTGAAATCCGAAGAGCACGACGGAGCCGGCTCCGATCGATGCCTCCAGAATGGCGGGCTTTCCGGCGATGTGGTGCCCGCCGAGGACCCAGCCGGAGAGCAGGGGATCCCCGGACCCGTAGCGCCCGACGACGCGGATCCGGTCGTCGTCTACGTCGAACGCCCGACTCGACCGCCAGTACCACGCCGCCACTTCGTCGCGCATCCCCTGGGTAATCTCGGACGCCGTCTCGAGCTCCAGCCGCAAGATCGAGCCGGGAATGTAGAAGTCCGTGTTGGGAAGATCTTCCGTCACGTTCTCGACCCCCAGTTCGAAGACCGATTCGGCATACTCCGTCGCCTCCTCGATCGCGATCAGGCGGCCTCCCCGCTCCACGAACGAGCGCACGGCCGCCGTGCCCTCCATACCCAATCCACCGGCGTACGGCCCGGGCACCTCATCGGCATCGTGACCCGCCAGAATCGATCGGGACGACTCCGACTGGAGAATGAGGACGTCGTAGTCATCGAGGGCGCCACGACGGACGTCCTGATGATGCAGCGTGTCGTACGCCATGTCATGCTGGTCGAAGACCCAACGCTGCCACCCCTCGGTCATGGGCTCGCTCCACGACTTGTACAGAGCCACCCGCGGAGCTTCACTGCCCACGAGGTGGTCGGGCAGGCGGAAGACGAAGTCGGGAACGGAGATAGGCTCGGATAGGGTAGCGGAGATCGTGCCGTCGACCGCGACGGCGTCGAAGTCCAAGAGGTAGCCCAGCGTGTGTGCGGTCACATCGTACGGACGTTGGGGGGGGCCACCGGGGTACTCACGCAGGTCCGGATAGTGCTGCACCTCGAGCATGGTGTTGGCGAAGCTCGCATACGGCTGACGCATCGGGACCACGTAGGAGCCGGCCGGGAAGGTCAGTCCACTCACCGTGAAGGCCGTCTGAGCGCGGTGCACCTCGACGTCGGCCATCGTCAACGCCCGCAGCGCATACGTGATCCCGCCTTCGTTGTCCTGTCCCCCCGGGATGACCCAGTAGTCCGGCCACTCCTCCCACTTGTCGATGGCTCGCCGATTGATCCCGTAGAAGTTCTCGAGCCAGAAGCGACGGTTCTTCGCGGCGTTCGCCAAGAGCGCCATCGCCCCGGCCTCTTGGTATTCGACGATGTCGGCCAGGTGCCACGCCCCGCCTTCCCAGGGATCGGGGAAGTTCCACGAACGGCGGCTCGCGTCGAAGTTGCGGCCCGGCCCGAGATCCATCGGGGAAATGGTTACCGGTGTCGCCATGCGGGCGGAGGCGGTTTCGGAGAGAATGCGCGCCGCCCCGTGATAGTGCATGTACGCCCTGGCCGGTGAGAACGCGTCGTATTGGGCGTTGACTACGACCCCGGCCTTCCCCTGGGCGGTGACCTCCGCGGCCATGTACGCGCCGAGCTGGTTGACCGCCGTGGTAATCGCGGGATCTACGTTCGGCTCCCACGGTTCGATGTAGGGGGGAAAGAAGATGCGAGCACCCGAGCTTCCCATCTGGTGCACGTCATGGACGATTTGTGGATGCCAAGCGTTGTGGGCGTCCCGGACGGTGAGGACGGTCTCGTCCTGCGTGAATGCGTACCAATCCCGGTTGTTGTCGTGTCCTACATAGTAGTGGTAGAGCCAGGGGAGCGGTGCCGCCTCGTACGCCGTACCCACGTGCTCCATGTACCAATCCGCCACCCACTGGAGACCGTCCGGATTCAGCGACGGGATCTGGAGCACGATCACCTCATCGAGGATTTCGCGGACCGATTCGCTTTGCGACGAAGCCAGACGGTACGCGAGATTCGCGGACATCTGACTCGCCCCGACCTCCGTCGCGTGGATCCCCTGCGTGATGAGGACCACGGTCTTGCCGTCCTCGAGAAGCTGGTCCAGCTCCTCGGTACCGGAAATGGTCCGAGGATCCGCGAGCTTCATCTGGATCGCGTGCAACTCGTCCAGCCGCGCGTGGTTTTCGGGACTCGTGATCGTCAACATCACGAAGGGACGTCCACGCGTGGTCGGGCCGAGCGTGTCCACCACGACACGCGGACTCGACGCGGCGAGACGCTCGAAATACGAGGTGAGCTCGGTCCAATCCGCGAGCATCCGGTCTTCGCCGATCTCGTGACCGAAGTGCTGCAGCGGGGAAGGCACGCTTTGCGCCTCGACGGCGCTTGCGATGAAGAGAGCGGCGGCCAGCGCCGCCGACGTTCGGCCAATCACGTCGAGACCTCCAAGCAGGCGCAGGGCGCCGATTCATTTTGAGGGAAACAGATGGTATCTAGGGTCGACTACACCGGCAACGAGGGGATTGTCACCATGAGGAGCGTGCACCCCGTCACCTCCCCGTCGTCGTCATGGTGAGGAACGAGGGATACCTGCATCGAAGCCGTCTCTCCGTCCGCGTTGGCCAGGTCGGCCCGAACGGACGCGGCCCCACCCTCGCGGACCCGGTCGAAGGCGCCCCCGAGCCGGGCGAACGCACGTTCGCCGACCACCTCACGCAGCGATCGACCCTCGAGCTGATGCGGTAGCCAGCCGTGAAACCGCGCGTACGCCCCGCTCACGTATCGATAGCGCCAGAGCCGGTCGAGCGTGCACGTCATCGCGTCGTCCTCCTCGGCGCCCGGATGGCTCGGCCTCGCTCGGGCCTCGGACGCCGCGCGCCGTCGGACGGTCAGATCGCGCAACGACCAGAGAATGCGCCGTTCGTGGTCGTCGCTCGACACGAGACTCAAGCTCAGCTCGACCGGCACGGCGTCGCCGTCACCCCGCTCGACCGTGAACGCTTGGCCTTCGACCACGGAACGGCGCTCCGGGTCACGCTCGAAGACCCGCCGGAGCTGCTTCATGCGAGGACGAAACCGCTCGGGAACGAGCAGGTCGATGGACGACCCGATGATGTCGTCCAACCGGTAGCCGAACAACGACTCGGCTTGATCGTTCATGTTCAGCACCGAGCCGGTTCGGTCGGTGAGGACCATCGCGTCCGGTGCGCTACGCACGAGTGCTCGGACACGCTCCTCGCGTCTCCACAGCGTGAGCTCTTGCTGCTTCCGGTCAGTGACGTCCCAAAGGAATCCTCGAAGCCGTGGTTCCCCGTCTACCTCCGCGAAGCTCAGCAGCTCGCAGACCCACACGACTCGCCCGTTCGCGCGTTCCATTCGCATGTCGACGGAGTGACGACCGCGCGCCGCGAGCGTGTTCTCCCTGACGTCCGCCAAGGCCGCCTGATCGTCCGGCAATACCCGGTCTGCCCAGAACCCCTCGCGCGCCCAGGCCTCGAGCGGTAATCCGAGGAGGTCCCGGGCCTGCGCACCCACATAGAGAACGTTTCCGTTCCCATCGAGCTCGATGGGAACGAGAGGCGTGGATTCTAGAAAAGCCGACGGGTCGCGCACCTCTTTGTTACAACCCGGTCGGCTGATCGATGAACGAGCTCTCCACGCCGAATCGTTCCGTAAGGTGCCTGCCGAGGGCCCGTACGCCGAACGTTTCAGTCGCGTAGTGGCCGGCGAATAGAACATGTATTCCGAATTCCACGGCCTCGAAATACGCGTGGTGTGGGCCTTCCCCGGTTATGAATGCGTCGAGGCCAGCGTCCGCCGCTTCCCGGATGAACGACGACGCGCCTCCCGTCACCACACCGACGCGCCCGATCTCGGGGGGCCCGCCGGGCAATACCTTCACCGCTGATCCACCGACCGCGGCAGAGACGCGCTCGGTGAGCGTTTCGATTTCCAGCTGGTCTTCGAAGGAGCCCGTCCATCCGAGATCGACGCCCTCGTATTGACCGAGACGCCCGTCGAGCTCGAGCCCCAGGGCGCGGGCGAGGAGCGCACAGTTTCCGATCTCCGGGTGTCCGTCCAGCGGCAGATGACAGCTATACAGTGCGATCCCGTGCTCGATGAGGAGCGACACGCGCTTGTGAAAGGCGCCGGTGATCGGCTGCAGGCCACCCCAGAAGATTCCGTGATGCACCATGAGGAGCTGCGCATCCAGCTCCGCGGCGGCCTCGATCGACGCAACCGAGGCGTCGACCGCCGTGGCGATTCGCTCGACGGTCTCGGGGCCCTCGACTTGAAGCCCGTTGAGGGCGGTGCGGTAGTCCGGATGCGCGGCAACACCCAAGTACTCGTCCACATATTGGAGGAGTGATTCTACTTTCATACGCCGTCGCCGCGCACGGTGTGGAGAAGCGGTGGAAAAGAGCTCGTCGACTCCCGACGAGCATCGATTCGGCTCGTGCTCACGTCAGGCAAACGATTACGTTGTAAGGACTTGAGGCGCCTACACCGCAGACGCATCGACGCGGGTCCCGCTCTGGGGAAAAGTGGTGGACGACATCAGGAGGCGTGGGCGGGCTCGGGAACCTTGTCCGTGGCCGGCAGCGCGCCCTTCTTCCCCGGACCGGAGACGGCGTCCGCGCCCATCAGGACCTTGCCGTTGAGGACGGCTCCCTCTTCGAGCTGCATCCTGCGGGTTTGCACCTCACCCTCGATCGTGCAGGTCGCTTGGAGCTCGAGGCGCGAGGCGGCGACCAGCCTCCCGTCCACGTGGCCGGAAATCACGGCGTCTTGCGTGATGATGTCGCCCGATACTCGGCCATCCTTTCCGACCACAACGGCCTTTCCCGCGCGGATGGAACCTTCGACCGACCCTTCTACACGCACCGTCCCGTCCGTCTGGCAATCGCCTATGATCGTCATGCCGGGACCGATGATGGAGATCACCGCATCGGAAGGACCAGGGCTACCGTCTCGATCACGTGCCATCAAGCTACCTCGAGGTACTTGGGTGGGAGAGGGAATGTAAAGTGGGTGCCCGCGTCGGGACCAGCATTATCGTCGTGCCAGGAAGACGTCATCCGGGCTGCTCCACGAACGTCAGGGGGTCCACCGGATCGCCGTCGACGAGGATCTCGAAGTGGAGGTGGGGTCCGGTGGACCGGCCCGTGGAACCGCTCAGGGCGATGACCTGACGCTCACGAACCAACTGACCGAGCGTCACGAATGTCGTGGAGGCGTGGCCGTAGAGCGTCGCGAATCCGTCGCCGTGCTCGATCACGACGAACCGACCGTAAACGGCGTCCTCGCCGACGTCGCTCACCGTACCCGCGCCGGAGGCACGGATATAGGAATCCGTGGCCACCGCGATGTCGAGTCCGGGGTGGTCGCCACCCGTGCCGGCGTGTACGCCCTGGGTCACGAAGCCCCGCTCGGCCAGGGGCCAGGAGGCAGGCCGACTCTGACCCAGCAACGGCCGCTCGCGGCCGTCGCTGTCCCTCGCCGCGACCACGGGAGGCAACCATACGCCGGAGGGTTGATCGGTTTCAGCGCGCCCGAACAAAGCCCGAATCTGACCGTACTGTTCCTCGATCGTCTCGAGGCGCTGAACGAGCGCCTGCACGCGGGCGCGGTCGAGGGTCATGACGTCCACTTCACGCTGAAGCTCACCGGCCCTGGCCGCGCGGGCTGCGAGGTACCACCAGCTGCCCGCCATGACGGTCAGCGCGAGCGCCAAGAGCACGCCGGTCGCAGCCAAAGCGCGGAGCGCCCGATACGAGACCTGCAGGGTCCGCGTCTCACGCCCACCCTCCGGCACGAGCATCACCGTGAGCTTCCGTGGAGGGGACTTCAGCTCCGCGTCGCTCACTCGACGACCTCGGCGACGGTTCGGCCCGTGAGGAGCTCGAAAAGGCGCTCGAAGTCTTCCGCGCCATGGTACGCGATCTCGACGGTGCCCTTCCCGCCACGCTTTTCGCGGACCTCGACCCGGGTCTGGAAGCGCTCCTTGAGTGCCTCCTCCAGGATCGCGACAACCGGGTCTTTTCCTCGCGGCTCCCTCTTTCGACGGGACTTCTGCGCGGCCTGCCGTTCGACTTCGCGCACCGACCACCCTTCGGCCGCGGCTCGCCGGGCGAGCTCGCCGGCACGGACCGTGTCGTCCAGCGAGAGCAAGGCACGCGCGTGACCCTGGGTGAGGGTACCGGCCTCGACCAGCTTTCGAATGGACGGGGGAAGGTTCAGGAGGCGGAGTAGATTGGCGACCGTCGAGCGGTCCTTGCCGACGGCCTGGGCGATGTCGGCCTGCTTCATCCCGAACTTCTCGGCCAGCGCTTCGTACCCTTCCGCCTCTTCGAGCGGGTTCAGGGCTTCGCGTTGGAGGTTCTCGACGAGCGCCAGTACCAGCAGCGTCTCGTCATCGGCTTCGCGCACCACGACCGGCACATCGGTCCATTGAAGCGATCGTACCGCCCGATATCTCCGTTCCCCCGCCACGAGCTCGTAGCGGTCTGAGACATCGGGCGCGCGACGAACCACGAGCGGCTGCAAGAGGCCGTTCACCTGGATCGACGAGGCCAGGTCCTGCAGCTCGGCGTCGGTGAACAAGCGCCGGGGCTGCATGGGATTGGGCACGATCGCCGACAGCCGAACCGTGCGAACGTCGCTCTGCTGGACTTCGGGCTCGAGATACTCGCCAAGCAGGGCCCCGAGGCCTTTACCCAAGCGATCCCGGCTCATTGCACCGCTCCCATCGACTCCGGTGAAGGGGCTCGCGTCCGGCGTTCGATCACTTCGTTGGCGAGCGCGAGGTACGCCTGTGCACCGCTGGAGAGAACGTCGTAGAGCGCGATCGGCTGACCGAAGCTCGGAGCCTCGGCCAGTCGGACGTTCCGCGGGATCGCCGAGCGATACACCTTCGGCCCGAAGTACTCCCGGGCCTCCTCACTCACCTGGCGGGACAGATTGAGACGCTTGTCGTACATGGTGAGCAGCACCCCCTCGATGTCGAGCCGCGGATTCAGACCTTTTTGGACCAAGCGGACGGTGTTCAGCAGCTGGCTCAGCCCCTCGAGCGCGTAGAACTCGCACTGGATCGGAATCAGGACCGAATCGGCGGCCGTGAGTGTGTTGACCGTGAGGAGCCCCAAGCTCGGAGGGCAGTCGACGAGGATGAAGTCGTAGAGCTCCCGCACGGGCTCGAGGGCCTTGCGGAGAATCGTCTCGCGGCTGAACGCGGAGACCAGCTCGATTTCCGCCCCCACCAGGTCCCGGGTCGAAGGCACGAGGTCGAGATAGGGAAAATGGACCCTCTCGACGATGGCGTCCGCGAGCTCGTTCTGGCCGATCAGGACATCATATATGGTCGGCCGACCGCCTCTCGCGTCGACCCCCAAGCCGCTCGTCGCGTTTCCCTGCGGATCGATGTCCAGGATGAGCGTGCGCTTCTCCGCCACCGCGAGTGACGCCCCGAGGTTGATGGCGGTCGTCGTCTTGCCCACACCCCCCTTCTGGTTCGCGATGGCGATGACATGGGACATGCAGCTGTCGGTCTCCGGGTGACGGGTGCGGCGGCGGCCAATATATCATCGACCGTGAGGCCACGGGAATGGCACACGACTCTTGCTTTCGTCCATGCCGCCATTGAGCTTTGTCCGAACGGCTGGATCGACGAGATCCACCTGTGCGAGAACCATGCCCGGCGCTCGCACCCCAACTCCTCTGGAAAGCAACCCGCATGCGGCACCGCTCGCGTCTTCCAATGGCCCTCGGGCTCCTGATCACCATGCTCGCGGCATGCGGGGACGACAAACCGGAAGAACCGGAGGTCGATCCGGCGATTGCGCCGTTCGTTGGCACGTGGGACGCGGAGGTCTTCACGGTCACGAGCGTCGCGGACCCCTCGATCGTGGCCGACCTCATCGGGATCGGCGGCTCGTTCACCCTGAACATCCAACCGAGCGGGGCGTATACTGCGACGCTCGTCTTCTCGGATGGCGAGACCACGGTGCCCTTGGTCGAGTTTGGGTCGCTCGGCGTCGCCGGCAACTTCATCACGCTGCGGCCGAATGGCGGAGATCCGGCCACGTCGCAGTACACCTTCGTGCGCGAAGACTACCTGCGACTCGAGGGTCCCACCGAATTCGACTTCAATTTCGACGACGAGCCGGACCCGGCGGAGGCATTCATCGAGATCCAGCGTCGCTGACGGTACCGAGCCAGGGATGTTTCACGTGAAACATTTCCGACAGGGCCCTGCATCTCGTGCTCGTCGCCCGTTGGAACACGACATACGGTGTTTCACGTGAAACACCCGATCGGCTCAACTCCGAGCGGACTCCCGGATCCGCCGACCGTCTGTCGTCTCGGAGGACCTCCGTCGCACTTCGAGCATGAGGTTCTGCACGTCCGCGGGCGAGACACCCGGGATGCGCGCGGCCTGGGCCAGCGTACCGGGCCGCACGGCGAGTAGCTTCTCTCGGGCCTCGTACGACAGCGTCTCGAAGGCATCGTAGGGAAGGTCCTCTGGCAGCGCGAAGCCGGCCCGCTCCCGGAGGCGACGGGCGCGCACGCGATCTCGTTCGACGTAGCCCGCGTACTTCATTTCCACCTCCACCGCGGTGACGACCTCCGCGCTCGGCTCCCCGAGCCGGGCGTCACCCACCGCCGCGATCAGCTCCATGCCGGAGACACGAGGTCTCTTCAGCAGCTCCGCGGCCTTGCGGGGCTGAGTCAGCGGGGACGATTCCGCCGACTCGAGGGTCAGTCCGGCCTCCGAGGGAGTCACGGTTGTGGTTTCGAACCAGACGCGGACCCGACTCTCCGCGGCGAGCCGCTCCGAAAGCGACTCCTCTTGCTCCTTCGTCAGGAGCCCTCGATCTCGTGCGAGCAGACCCACTCGTCCCGGCGCGTTGTCCTGGCGTAACAGAAGCCGGAATTCGGCGCGGGACGTGAACAACCGATACGGTTCGTCGACACCGCGCGTCACGAGGTCGTCCACCAGAACCCCGATGTACGCCTCGTCACGCTCGAGAACGAACGGCCGATCCCCTCGAACCCTCAGTGCTGCGTTGATGCCGGCGACGATCCCTTGGCCGGCCGCCTCTTCGTATCCCGTGGTGCCGTTGATCTGGCCGGCGAAATAGAGCCCGGGCAGCTCCCGCAGCTCCAGGGTGTGGCGCAGCTGGTGAGGAGGGAAATAGTCGTACTCGATGGCATAGCCGACCTTGGTCATGACCGCTTCCTCGAGCCCGGGTACCGTGCGCAGGAACGCACGCTGCACTTCGGCCGGCAACGAGGTCGAGAGCCCATTCACGTAGAGCTCGGACGTGTGCAGACCCTCCGGCTCGAGAAACACCTGATGGCGAGGGGCATCCGGGAAGCGCACCACCTTGTCTTCGATCGACGGGCAGTACCGCGGGCCGCGGCCGGCGATCTCGCCACCATAGAGCGCGCTTCTCTGGAGATTGTCGCTCACCACCTTCTTTAGGTCCGCCCCGGCGTACGTGATCCAGCACGGGCGCTGCTCGGGGATCTCCTCTCGATGGTACGCCGCGAAACGGTAGGCCTCGGGGTCCCCATCCTGCCGCTGCACCCGATCGAAGTCGACGGAGCGACCATCGATCCGAGGCGGCGTCCCGGTCTTGAACCGAGCCACCTGGAGACCCAAGCCCTCGAGGCCTTCGGCGAGCGCGATCGACGGAGCCTCTCCCGCCCGTCCGGCGCCGACGCCCGGCTCGCCACCGACGTGGATCCGTCCGCGAAGAAAGGTGCCCGTCGTGATCACGATCGAACCCGCGGTAAAGACGAGTCCCCCTCGCGTCCGCACTCCGACCACTCTGCCCGCGTCCACCACCAACGACTCCACCATTTCCTGGAAGAGATCGAGCAGCGGAAGTCCGTCGAGGATCCTCCGGACGGCGACCGGATACATGGCTCGGTCGCACTGAGCTCGCGGTCCCCACACCGCCGGTCCCTTCGACCTGTTCAGCATCCGAAACTGGATGCGCGAAGCGTCCGTGGCGCGCCCCATCACGCCCCCGAGGGCGTCGACCTCTCGGGCCACGACACCCTTCGCCACACCCCCGATCGCGGGGTTACAGCTCATCTGACCCACACGGCTCAGGTCGGGCGTCACAAGGAGCGTCCGCACGCCAGCCCTGGCCGCGGCGGCCGCAGCCTCGGTGCCCGCGTGCCCTCCCCCAACCACGAGCACGTCGTAGTCTGTCCTCATGCAGCCCGTCTCCGGCTCACGAAATCGAGTGCTCGATCGAGAAATCGTCGGCGCTCGTAGGCAGTATACACGCAATCTGCCGCACCTCCTGGACTCGCGCCATCGGAGGCCCGGACCGCAGCTCATCCGCAAACGTACTCATCGCGTCTCCGGTTCCACGCGCCATGACCTCCACCGACCCGTCCGCAAGGTTCCGCACAATACCGACGACCCCGAGGCGACGAGCAGCTTGTCGTGTCCACCAACGGAATCCGACACCCTGGACGCGTCCCTCGATCACGTACCCCGACTCGACGGTCAGATCATTTCCCAATGCAAAACTCGCGGAAGACGGCGTCCAACACGTCGTCAACGGACACGACGCCGAGCAGCTCCTCCAACGACGTCTCGGCCGACCGAAGATGGGACGCAGCCACCTCGGCGGGGAGACCATCGCGCAGCCCGGCGCCGAACGCCTCGATCTCCGCCCGTGCGGACTCCATGGCCCGCACCTGTCGGCGCCTGGTAAGCACCGGGCTCTCGCCCCGCGCCTCCACGACAGCGGAGTACACCAGCCGGGGAAGGAGCGTCTTCAATTCGTCGAGGCCCAAACCGGTCTCGATCGACACGAGGACGCGACCTGCCACGTCGGGCGGCGCCGACTCCCCCTCGGGGGCCGGAGGGGAGCCGCCCACGAGATCGGCCTTCGTCCGTACGAGCACGACCGGCGCGCGGCGTTCGCTCAGGAAACGCCTGTCCACGTCCGACATTCCCGAGGCGGCTTCGATACACAACAGAATCACGTCCGCGCGCTCCAAGTACCGTTGCGCCACCTCGATCCCGAGGCGCTCGATTTCGTCCTCCGAATCTCGCAGTCCCGCGGTGTCGACGAGTCGAAACGGAAAGCCGCCGAGCTGTACCGTGGTCTCGAGCGCATCGCGGGTCGTCCCAGCTTGCCGGGTGACGATCGCTCGCTCCTCGCCGATCAGCGCGTTGTAAAGTGACGACTTTCCGACGTTCGGTCGCCCCGCCAGGACGGCCACCGCACCCTCGCGGAGCAACGCCCCTTCCGGTGCGGTCGCGAGCATTCGGTCGAGCTGTGCCGCCAACGCGTCGGCCTCGGCACAAACCGCGGCGAGCGAGACGGGCGCGTCGTCCTCCTCCGGGAAATCGACGTGATGGGCGAGCAGGGTCTCGATTCTCACCACTTGATCGCGAAGCTCGGACACCCGCCGCGAGAGCCCCCGCTCGAGCTGCCCGAGCACGGCGTCGTGAAACGCCCGACTCCGCGCCTCGATCAAGTCCGCCGTCGCCTCCGCTTGGACGAGGTCGACCTTTCCCCTCAGGTAGGCACGCTTCGTGAACTCACCCCGTTCCGCGCGACGGGCACCCGCGTGTACGCACGCGTCGACGACCATCGAAGGCGTGAGGAAGCCCCCGTGGCACGAGATCTCGACGACGTCTTCGCCGGTGTAGCTGGCCGGCGCGTCGAAAAGGGTCACGAGGGCCCGATCGATTACGCGACCGTCTGCGGGGTCGATGATCGTGGTCAACGTCGCCCGGCGGGGCTCCGGGAGCGCGTCCCGTCCCGAAACCGCACGCAGTATACGCGCCGCATCGGGGCCCGACAGCCGGACTACTCCGAGCGCGCCGACTCCGCGGGGCGTCGCAAGGGCAACGATCGTGTCGACGTCCAAGGCAACGCGCGGTCTAGTCGCGTGACGCCATCGACAGCGGTGGACCTTCCTTCATCCTGGCCCGCTCCCTCGCGATCCACACCTGCTGCGGAAGTGTCGCGATGTTGGCGGTCGCGTAATACAGGTTCAGGCCACTGGGCAGATTCATGAAGATGAACAGCATCATCGGCGGCATGATGTACATCATCATTTTCATCTGCGGGTTGTCCTGATCGAGCGAGCGAAGGCTCACCCACTGGATCAGGAACATGGAGATCGCCAGCAGGACCGGGAGGATGTAGAAGGGATCCTTCGCCGAGAGATCGGGGAGCCACAGGAACTCGACGGCTCGGAGCTCGATCGTGTTTTGGAACACGAAGAACAGGGCGATCAGGACCGGCCACGGAAGCAGCATCGGCAAACAGCCCGCGAGCGGGTTGAAGCCGTGCTCCTTGTACAGCCGCATCATCTCCTTCTGGAGCTTCTCCGGATTGTCCTTGTGGCGATCCTGGATCTCCTTCACCAGCGGCTGTACCGCCATGTTGCGCAGCTGCGCCTTCATGGACTTGTGGTAGAGCGGGAAAAAGACGATCCGCATGAGGACCCCGAAGATGACCAGGACCCATCCGTACCCGATGCTCAGGTTGGTGTGGAGAAACACCAAGATGGTCATGATGATCGACACGAACGGCCGGATGATCGGCCGGAAGAACCGCCATCCATATGGATTGACGTCCTCCATGCCCTGCCCGACGCTCGAGAGCAGCGCGTACTCCTGCGGCCCCATGAAGAGTCGGTAGGCGTACCCGCCCTCTGCGGTAACCGTCTGCGCCGCGCCCACGCGGACGCGTTCGGGCAGGTCGCTTCCACGGACGATGAGCCCACCCAAGTAGTTGGTGTCGGTGAGGTCGTCGTTTTCGCCCGCCAGCATCGCCATGACGAAGAACTTGTTGCGGAACGCCGCCCACACCAGCGGCCCTTCGACGATCGTCGGATCGGCCTTCTCGAGCACGGTCGAGCGCACCCCGTCCTGCAGGTGGTTGTACACGTACGCCATCGATCGAGCTTCGAGCGCCGAGTCGGCCTCGGCGTAGGCGAGCCCCTCGCCCAGGTCCGTGACCAAGAGGGCACGATCGACCCCTCGGACTCCGCCCCGCACGAGCACCGAGTAGTCCGCCGGGTCGAAGACGTACTCTACGTCGAAGCTGAACTCGCCCGAGGGATGGTCGTAGATGAAACGGAGCGACTCGGCCGGCCCATCCTCACGGAGCCTGAGTCCGTCCACCGGTTCCACACGGAACGCAGCATTCGACAGGTCGAGCGTATCGCGGCCCACCACGAGCCGCTGCCCGAAGTAGCCGCCCGTCCCTTCAGGGATCAACTCCACGGGGCCGTTGCGGTTGAGCGCCTCGAAGTCGAGCAGCTCACCGGAGACCATGCGGGCGCCCACCGAGGAGAACCGATACCGGTAGCGCGGACCCTCCACCGCGACCTCGATCTCGCGCGGGCCGGAGGAGCTCGGCACCGGACGATCGACCGCCGTGCCCGACGGCAGCTCGGGGTCCGCCGGCAGAGTAACGTCCGCGGGAGCCCGCTCGGGCCCGGCCTCGGTCGAAACCGCTTCCCGATCCGCGCCGGTCTCGACCGCGGTTCCCACGCTGTCGCCGAGGACGTCGGCCTCCGGCGTCGGAATAGGCGGGAAGAGACGGTTGGTGCCGATCAGCACTCCGAGCATCAGGACGACTGCAAGGAGAAAGCGGGCTTCGGTCTTCATCGAGTCATCAGGCTGTCGGTGCTCGAGGCTCCTTCCATACGCCCCGCGCGATGGAATTCGTCATGGGACTGCGCCGCGCTGCGACCCGCGACCGAGTCGGTCTGGGCAACCGGCGGAATCGGGTCGTAGCCGAAGCCGCCCCAAGGATGACACCGCGCGATCCTCCGGGCTGCCAGCCATCCACCCCTGAGGGACCCGTGCTCGGTGATCGCCTCCACCGCGTACTCCGAGCAAGTCGGAGTGAAGCGGCACGAAGGCAGGGTCCATACGGATATGGTCCGTTGGTAGAACCGTACCGCCCCGATCAGAGCTCTAGCAAACACAGCGCCTCCACAGCCCCCCGAACATCGGCCTCCAGCCGAGAGAAATCCACGTCGTACGCCCGACCCCGCGCCCGTATCAGCACGTCGTGAGGCCGCCCGGCCCGATCGAGCTGCGGCAGCACGACTCGCCGTCCGATCTCCCGGAGCCGTCGCTTCACACGATTCCTCAAGACGATCGTCCGACGGTGCTTTGGCACGATGACACCGAGGCGCGAATGCGAAGCGGGAGAAGCGGAGACGAAGACCTCGACCGTCTCGGTCCTCTTCCGCTTCCCCCGCTCGAGCAGCCCACGAATCTCAGAACCGAGAGTGATGCGCGTCCCGCGAGGGAGGCGCTCATCTCGGCTCTCGCCCCGGCCGTCTACTTCCCGCCGGTCTTGACGACGAGCCGCGCCCGACCGCGCCTCCGACGACGGTTCAGGGTGTTACGGCCACCCTTCGTCTTCATGCGCGCACGGAACCCGTGCTTGTTCACTCTCTTGCGATTGCGCGGCTTGTATGTCGGCTTCATTACTGCCAGCCCAAGTCATGTGTACGACGTTTCGAAACGAGCTTGAAAAGATAGCCGACACGGCGCGAAACGGTCAACGCCGGGAGGCGGAATTGCCTTCGATTCACGCCTTTTCGAGGAGTCACACGTACCCCTCTCCCCCTCTTTTGACTTTTCAGAAACCCCTGGGTAGCTTCGACGCCCCGCAGGCGACAGAGGCCCCCCCAGCCGCTCACCGACCGCACGAGAACCACACGCTCCGATGCCTCGAATCCGCCCCCGAGTTTCGCCCGATCGCCGTCTTGACGGCTGGTACGGGGAAGCTCTCCAGGAGGGCGCTTGGAGCTGAGTGCGGCCGAGCTCTGGTCTCGGATCCGCGAGGGCGTTCGGGAGCACCTTCCGCCTCACGCATTCAGCACGTGGGTGTCGAGCGTCGAGGCCATCGCACTCACCGCCGACGAACTCGTGCTCGAGGCGCGGAACCCCTTCCACGTCGAGTGGCTCGAGGACAAGTACCTCCCTCTCATCGAACGAAGCTGCGAAGGCGTCCTCGGGCGGCCCCTGCGGATTCGGGTAAGCTGCGCTTCGCCCGAAGATCAGACGACTCTGCCCGCCTTGGAGTTGGGCCAGCCGACCGACGAGGCACCCGACCGACCCACAGGAGGACCAAGAAGATTCTCCGTCCCGGTCGGGCAGCCGGCCGAGGGTCAGCTTGCCGCGCTCTTCACGCGTTACACCTTCGAGCGCTTCGTCGTAGGGGGAAACAACCAACTGGCGGAAGCCGCCGCTCGCGCCGTCGCCGACAAGCCGGGTCGGATGTACAACCCGCTGTTCCTGTACGGCGGCGTTGGACTGGGCAAGACACATTTGATGCATGCGATCGGTCACGCCCTTTTGGAGACCGACCCGGACCGCAAGGTCGCGTATGTCTCTTCCGAGCAATTCACCAACGAGCTCGTCGGAGCCATTCGTCAGGGCAAGACGGCCGAGTTCCGCCGACGCTACCGGGTCATGGATCTGCTCCTCGTCGACGACGTGCACTTCCTTCAGGGCAAGGAGAGCACGCAGGAGGAGTTCTTTCACACGTTCAACGCCCTCTACGACTCGCAGCGTCAAATCGTCGTCACGAGTGATCGTCCACCTCAGGACATGGACGGCCTCGAGAAGCGTCTGATCTCGCGGTTCGAATGGGGCCTCGTCGTGGATCTGCGTCCCCCGGACTTCGAGACCCGGATGGCAATTCTCCGAAAGAAAGCCGACGACGAAGGTCTCGTTCTCGAGGACGCCGTGATCGAGTGCATCGCCCATGCCTGTACCTCTTCCGTGCGCGAGCTGGAGGGAGCGGTCTTGAAGCTCCTCGCTGTCTCCTCCGTCTGGAACCAGGAGATCACGCCGGACTTCGCGCGCAGAGTCCTCGCGCTACGCCGACGGGAGCAACAGCCTCGCGAACCGGTGGCCTCCCCGGACCGCATCAAGGAATGCATCGCAGGCAGTTGGCGGGTTCGTCTCGAGGCGCTCGCCTCGAAGACTCGCACACGGAACGTGACCGAAGCCCGCCACGTAGCCATGTACGCCATCCGCGAGATCCTCGGCATGCCACTCTCCGAGATCGGAGGCCTCTTCGGCGGCCGAGATCATTCCACCGTCCTCTACTCGATTCGCAAGGTCGAGGGCCGCTTGGAAGACGACCCTGGATTCAGGCAGCGCGTCGAGGCGGCGATGAGCGAGCTCCGAGACGCTGACGGACCTTTCCACCACTGATGTGAAAAGTGGTTGAGAACGAGGTCCTTTCCCACACCTTTCCTCCGGCCGGGTTCGATGCCTGGTCGCGTTTCACCGGTCCGTGCACAATTCTCCCCAAAGCCCCCGACGAGACCGATCCCGCGCCCTTCGCGGCTCCGACCGCCCTCGGGCCGATCCCCTTCCACACATTCACAGCCCCTACTACGACTATGTTTTTTAATGACGAACAGAGATAGTATCTCAGGCTTGTGAAAACCCGCGCTCAGCTTTCTCGAATCGACCCGGCAGCACCGACGCCAGGAGCCCTCTTCCGATGAACTTCACGATCACCCGGCAGAACCTCCACAACGGACTCGCAGCCGTATCGGCCAGCATCCCCTCGAAGACGACGCTACCGGTGCTATCCAACATCCTCTTCGAGGCGAATGAGGACGGGGTGTGGATGAGTGGCACCGATCTCGACGTCGCCGTTCGCGTCAAGGTCATGGCGGACGTCAAGGAACAGGGAAGCCTCACTGCACCGGGGAAGAAGCTCCAGGAGATCACGCGCGAGCTCCCCGACCAGCCCGTCGATGTCACGACGCGTGGCGACCAGATCGAGCTGAAATGCGGACGAAGTCACTTCAAGCTCAACGGGCTGCCTGCGGACGAGTTTCCGACGCTCGCCGAAGTCGACTTTTCCGATGGCGTGACCGTCACGGGGAAAGACCTGAACGGGCTCATCCACCACACGTCGTTCGCGGTGTCCACGGAAGAGAGCCGCCCCATCCTGAACGGCGTGTTGTGGGAGCTGCGAGACGGTGAAATGAAGATGGTCGCCACCAATGGCCACCGTCTCGCACGTATGGGGGTCAAAGTAGAGTCAACCGGGACCACGTCCGCCGACTTCATCGTGCCGCCCGCCGCCCTCACCCAGGTGCAAAGGCTCTTCAAGGACGGCGATTCGCTCGAAGTCGCGAGAAGTGGGAACCATCTGGGGTTCAGGGCCGACCAGACGGAGGTCTACACCCGCCTCATCGAGGGGACCTATCCGAACTACGACCAGGTCATCCCCCGAGACAACGACAAGGTCGCGATCATCGACAAAAAGTCGTTGGAGTCGGCGGTCCGGCGAATGGCGGTCGTCGCGTCGGACCAGACGCATCGGATCCGGCTCAAGTTCGAATCAGGACGTGTGCATCTGAATGTCCTGACTCCCGATCTGGGTGAAGGACACGACGAGTTGGAGATCGGTTACGACGGCGAGGAGCTCGAGATCGGGTTCAACGCCAATTATCTCCTCGAGGTACTCCGTCACATCCCGTCCGACGAAGTAAAGGTGGCGTTCAAGGCACCCGAGAGAGCGGCCACGATCGAGCCGGCCGGGGACGAAGCGGCCGACTACTTGTGCCTCGTCATGCCGTTGCGGCTCCTGGACTGAGGCGATCGCGATCGCGATCGATCAGTCGCTTGCCGAGCCGCGCGCGCGGGCCGCGGCCACGAGCTCGCCTCCCGTGAAGAGGGAGATGAGTCGCAGTCCCTGGTCCTCGTAGAACGCGGCGGCCACGTCGGAACGATTCACTAGCGCCAAGACGCCCACGATGGAGGCGCCGTGCATCCGTACCGCTTCGACTGCCTCCATGGTGCTCCGTCCGGTCGTGATCGTGTCCTCGATCATGAGGGCGCGACCCGTCGACGGGAGGCCGCCCTCGATCCGCTGACCCGTGCCGTGGTCCTTGGCTCGCTTGCGCACGGTGAAACCGTCGATCGACGCACCTTCGAGCGCGCTCCGGTGCGCGATCGCGTAAGAGATCGGGTCCGCCCCGAGCGTGAGACCTCCGACGTGGGTCGGAGCGAGTCCGCTCTCGACGATCGCGTCGTAGGCGACCCGCCCGACGAGCAGCTGACCTTCGGCAGACATCGTGGTACGGCGCGCGTCGATGTAGTAGTCGGACTTTGCCCCGCTGGCGAGCGTGAAATCGCCGAGCCGAACCGATCGCTCGATCAGAAGTTCCTTGAGACGGGCGCGTTCACTCATCCTGCATCCTCACGGTTCGAGACTGTTCTCGTCGGACCCGGACAGGCCCGCGCGGACCTCTTCAGGAACCCGCATCGGCTTACGATTCGGCCCGATCCACACCGCGGTCACGCGCGCTCGAGCGACGGCGCTCGAGCGGTCGTCGGCGCGGACCATCTCCTGCGCCAGTATCATGCTCGTCCTTCGGAAGGAGTCGGCCCAGGTACGAATCAAGAGCAGATCACCTCGGGTCGCTTCGGCGAGGTAGTCGACCTCGATACGTACCACGAAGATCGCCCACTCTCGTTCGGCCAAGACGTCCCAGCTGAAGCCTGCTTCGGAAAGCGCTTCGAAGCGCGCATGTTCGAAGTAGTTGAGGTACACCGCGTGATTGACGTGGCCGAACGAATCCAGTTCGGACGTGCGAACACCGATGGTCGTTTCGGCCACGGGCGTCGTGGGCAATGGGGATGTGTGACGCGCATGGATCATGCGGAAAGATCGACGACCGATCGTTGCCGACAACCCGGGCACCGGGTAACCTGGCGGGCCCATGCTTCGAGACCAATCCATGAACCTGTTCGCGCTCGCCCTGGGTCTGGCCGTCTACGTTCCCACGGACGCGCCGGCCCAGTCGGCCGAGCCGAACACGCTTCTCGTTCTGGCGGCTTCGAGTCTGACCGACGTCCTTCCCGCGATCGGTGCACAGTGGGAGGACGAGGGCGGCGTACCGCTTCGCTTCTCGTTCGACGCCACGTCCCGACTCGCGCCCCAAGCGTCGGCCGGCGCGCCGGCCGACGTCTTCGTCTCCGCCGACGAGGCGTGGATTGAATGGCTCGAGGTACGGAATCTTCTCTTGGCGGGCTCGACACGTGTCGTTGCCGAGAACGAGCTCGTGTTCGTGGTCCCGTCCGGCTTCCGTCAGCCAAGCGGAGCAGTCGATCTGCCTGCTCTCGGTCGCATCGCCTTGGCCGGGGAGAACGTCCCGGCCGGACGTTATGCCCGTGAGGCGCTCGTGGATGCGGGCGTCTGGTCGACGCTCGAGAACGCCATCGTGACGGGCGGCTCGGTGCGGGGTGTCCTCGAATGGGTCGCGCGGGCCGAGGTGGACGGAGGCATTGTCTATCGAACCGATGCGATCGCCGAGCCCTCGGTGCGCGTCGCGTTCTCGTTTTCCACCGAACGGCTCCGGCCTGTGCGGTACTTCGCGGCGGCGCTCGCCTCGTCGTCGGATACGGCGGCCGCTCGGTCGTTCGTCGGATACCTCGAGGGCGCCGAGTCTGCGTCGGCCTTCCGGCGATCGGGCTTCCTGATACCGAGCTCGGCAGGCCCGACGCAGGGGCCGGGCGCCGCTCCCGCTGCGATCCCTTCGGTGGCTTCGGCCATCCGACTCTCCTTGATCGTGGCCCTGCTCGCCACGCTGGTCGGATTGGTCCCGGCGGTGGGGCTCGGCTGGCTGTTGGCGCGGCACGACTTCGCGGGCAAGACGGTGGTGTCGACCGTGGTCCTGGCGCCGCTCGTGATCCCTCCGGTGGTGACCGGCTTCCTGCTGCTCACGCTTCTAGGACGGCAGAGCGCGCTCGGAGCGGCGTTGGCGGGCCTCGGGCTCTCGGTGCCGTTCACCGTCATCGGGGCGACGATCGCGGCGTTCGTCGTCGGCCTGCCCCTTTACGTGCTCTCCGTTCGTGGGGCGTTCGAAGCGGTCGATCCGCTCTATGAGGAGCTCTCGTGGACCCTCGGTGTGCCCCCCCGCGCGACGTTTCGGCGGATCTCGATTCCGCTCGCGCTTCCGGGTATCGCGGCCGGTGCCATCCTCGCGTTCGCCCGGTCACTCGGGGAGTTCGGTGCCACCGTCGTGCTCGCGGGCAACGTGGAGGGAAGCACCCGCACGATCGCCCTCGCGGTGTACACGCTTCTCGAGGCGCCGGGCGGCCGAGGGACGACGTGGACGCTGGTGGGTGCGAGCGTGGCCCTCTCCCTCTTGGCCCTCTTCGGCTACGAGGCTCTCTCTCGCCGCCAGCGGCGGAGGGTTCGAGACGACCATGGTCTCTGAGCGGGCGTTTCGAGGGTGGTCCCTCGACGTGAGGATCCCGCTGTCGGAGCGGGTGCTCGCGTTGTCGATGGCCACGCAGAAACGCACCGTCGCGATCGTGGGTCCTTCGGGTGCGGGCAAGAGCACGCTGCTGCGGGTGTTGGCCGGTGTGGAGCGGCGCGCGACCGGTACCGTCGTGGTGGACGGAACGCCGTGGTTGGATCCGGAGGGTGGCGTCCTCCTTCAGCCGTGGGAGCGGGGCGTCGGCTGGGTGCCGCAGGAGGCGTCTCTCTTCCCGCACCTCAGCGTGCGCGAAAATCTGCGCTACGCGGGGGCCAGCGACGAGGCGGCGCGGGAAGCCGCGGGCCTGCTGGAGGTGGACCATCTCCTCGATCGACGTCCGCGGAGATTATCCGGAGGTGAGCGCCAGCGTGTGGCGGTCGGGCGTGCGCTCTTGGCCCGGCCCACCCTCCTCCTTCTGGACGAACCCTTTTCCGCCCTCGATCGGCCCCTGAGGGACAAGCTCGCCGCAACCGTGCGCGGCTGGGTCGACGACCGCGGCGTCCCACTCGTTCTGGTGAGTCACGACGAATCGGACGCCGAGATCCTGGCCGACGAGCACTGGCATCTGAGCCAGGGCGTGCTCCAGCCGAGCTCCGGGACCGCGCCGAACGAAGGTACCCGGGGTCGGGCCCGTTGAACGGAGAGCCTCGTCGGTTCCGCAACTCCCTGCGGCTCGTGAGAGCCGAGTCGAGGCCCCCGCGATCTTCGGCTCGGGAATGGCTCTGAGGTGTCCATCAACAGCGCCTCTGGACTACAGACGCCACAGGATCGAGACCGCCCCGTAGTGGAGCCACGCGAAGTTGTACACCGACTCGACGTCGGCACCACCCTCCACCGTTCGATAGCCAGCTCGCAGCGACCAGCGTTCGCCGAGGTCGTAGCCGGCTTTCAGCGTCGCGTCGATGGCCCGACCGGGTCCGCCCGCAAGGGCATCGGCGTCGAACGCGAGATGCCACCCGGGGCCGACCGTTCGACTCACCGCGATGTGAATCAGGGGAACGAAGCCCACGTCGTCCTTCGTGCTCGTGACCGAACCCTGGGACAATGCGATCGAGGCGTCCCGGATCTTGGCGGTGAGCCCGACCCACGCCGAGGACTGCGCGCCTGCGTGGAAGCGCCACCGGTAGGAGGCTCGGTAGGAATTGAACTTGTACGTCGCCTCGACTTCGGAACCGCCAGCGTACCTCGACCCTGCGAAGTCGGTCGGAGCTTGGAGCGTGCCGGTCTCCGTCACCGAGAGCGGTGCGTACAGCAGGCGCACGGACTGGGACTCGGAGAACTGCCAGGTCAAGTAGATCCGAGCCGCTGGCCAAGCACCGGTCCCGGCAACGTCGGAGAGGGAGAACCGCGTCGCGGTCCCGTCGTTCGGAATCTCGACGTCGTTCCGTGACTGCCAAACAGGGCCGGCCTCGAGTTCGAGCTGGAACCGAGGAGCCTGAGCCGCCGATCCGTTAGGGACGCCGAAGAAGGCCAGGCTCATCGCGACGATCGGGGCCCGAATACCCCCGAGCCACTTCATGCGTGATATCCCTTTCATGCGTGATATCCCTCTGCCAGCCGCGGACGTCATGCCGAGCTCACTCCCAGCGAAAGACTCTTGGCGAAAGCGCCGTGCAGGCCCCGAGGATGGCGAGCAATGCCAGCGCGTTGCCCCAGTGGGCGCCCCACCCTGAGCCCTCCCAGACCCCCAACATCAGGGATACTGCGTGCGTCGTCGGCAGCACCTGAGTGAGGGCCCACATCGTCGGCGGCAGTTGGTCCAGCGGGAAGAACAGCCCCGACAAGGCGATCATCGGATAAAGAAAGGCCGCGGTGATGGGTTGTGCGAACCGGGCCGTGGGCACGACGCTCGCGATGAGGAAGCCCAAGGAGAGAATGCTGAGTGTGCCGAGCACCAGAGCCAGCGTGAAGCTGACGAGGTTCACGTCCATGGCCCCCGGCAAGAACTGTCGGCCTGCCAGGACCAGAAGTGCGAGGCTGATCACGGTGAACGCGAGCTTGATGACCACTTGAGAGCCGAGGATCGTGACCGGAGACAGGGGCGTGGCGCGAAGGCGCTTGAGAATGCCTCCCTCGCGGTAGATCGAGATGATCGCGACCAGAGAGATCACTGCGTTTACGGCGATGACCAGTGCAGCCAGGACGGGCACGTTGAATGGCGGCTCCTGGGAGGACACGGCTCCGACCTGGCCGGTGCCGAGCATGCGCCCGAGCACGACGAAGATGAGCACAGGGAAGCCCAGCGTAGCGATGACACCCATCGGCTCGCGAATGAAGACCTTGGTCTCCACCCAGGTCAGCTTCCAGAACCCCTTCAGCACGCTCAATCCCGGATACCGTGGCCGGTGAGCTTCAGAAATACATCCTCCAGGTTCGGAAGCTCGGTCCGAAACCCCCTGACCCGAATGTGCTCGCGAGCGACCAGGTTGATGACATCGGTCACGAACTCCTCTCCCCGCCCTCGGAGCGTGTGCGTGGTCCCGTTGCTCACCACCGAGTCGGAGCCGAGCTCGCGCTTCAGCAGCTCCGACACGCTCTGGCCATCACTCGTGAAGACCACTTGCCGCTCCGGGCAGTGCTTCGCGACGAGCTCGGCGGGTGCGCCCATCTCGATGACGCAGCCATGTTCGATGATCGCGACCCGGTCGCACAGTCGCTCCGCTTCCTCCATCAGGTGCGTGCTCAAGACAACGGTCTTGCCTCTCGATCGGATGTCGGCCACGAGGCTCCAAATCGCGTGGCGAGCCTGAGGGTCCAGGCCTGTCGTAAGTTCGTCGAGGAACACGATCTCTGGATCGTGAATCAGCGCGAGCGCGACGAAGAGCCTCTGCTTTTGCCCTCCGGAGAGGGTCATGAACCACGCGTTCCGCTTGGCCTCGAGACCGAGCCGGCCAAGGAGGTCCCCTGTATCGACGGTCCGAGAATACAGTGCCGACCATAGATCGATGGCCTCCCAGACCTTGATTCGCTTCTGTAGATGTGCTTCCTGGTGTTGGACGCCGATACGCTGCCGAAGGGCGGCCGCGTCGCGAAGGGGATCCAGTCCGAGCACGGTGATCTGACCACGATCGGGTTTCCGGTGGCCTTCCACGCACTCCATCGTCGTTGTCTTTCCAGCACCGTTCGGGCCGATCAGGCCGAAGATCTCCCCTTCTTCGACTTCCAGGGATACGTCTTCGACGGCAACTGTCGGGCCGTACGACTTTCCCAAGTGGGAGACGCAGATGACTGGGGCTGGCATGTCAGAAGGTACGCTCGGGGCCCCCGGAATCATCAAATCGTGGGGAAGGCGACAGCGAGAAGAATGGCCGCGACCGCACCGAGCGGCTCACGCTCGAGGATAGCGGTCGCGCGGCTTGGGCGGCCCGAGTGCTAGCTCGCCCTGCGGGTCATCGAGCGTGCGCGGCGCGCGCCGAGCCGTCCTGCGGGATAATCTTCGGCGCGGTCGCGGTTCGTCGACCAGGATCACGTCGAGGTTCATGTCCGGAGGCGCGAGGGCGCGCAGCCTGGTCGCGCTCAGAGCGGGGCGTGCGTCGGCGTCGATCCTGCCGTGCAACCGAAGGCGGAGCACCGAGTCCACCGGCGCTTCGGACACGGCGTCCCGAATCATCCGCTCGAGGGCCAGGGCACCCAGGCCATCGACACGCAGCGCCCGCTCGATCATCGGTCGGGTCGACAGGCTCTCGAATCTCCAGCTCAGAACCCGACCGCCACTCCGACCCGCGTCTGCGGCCAGCTCCAGCAGGATGTATCCCTTCGGCTCGCCGAGCTCGGCGAACGCCGTGCGCTCGATGGATCCGGGATAGAGCACGGGCGCCGCGAGGGGGCGACCCGACATGTCGGTCGTGAGGACCTGGTGTCTGTGCACGTGGCCGGACACGACCGCGGCCAGTCCCGGCGGCACGTCGGCGCACGCCACGACGTCAGGCGCGTCGCGGAACGTGTAGTCGGCCGGGCCCACCGTCGCACCCTCGACGCAGTGGTGCATACAAAGGATGGCGACGTCGTAGTCGAGCGACCCGAGCTCGGTCGCCTCGAACAGGGTGGGGAACCGAGAGCGTACGTCCCGACGTTGATAGGGGAAGCCGGAGACGGCCAGGCGCGTACCTCGAACCGTGAGCTGGAACGTGCGTGGCGCGTCGAACAGGTGGACCCCCGGATGGCCCGCGAGGTGCGCATGCGGGATCTTCGAGCGCTCGTGGTTGCCGGGGACCACGAACACCGGAATCCCCGCGCCAGCGATCCGCTTCAGCGGCTCGAACGCCTCGTACACGAGCTCACGAGAGACGCGTGGGAGGTGGAAGACATCGCCTGCGTGGACCACGAGGTCCACCTCCCCCGAGACGGCGGGTCGGAGAGCGCTCCGGTAGTTCGCCAGGAAGTCGTGACACCGCCTCCTGCGCCGAATCCTCGGTCGCGCCGGGAGGTCGAAGCCGAGATGGCTGTCGGACAGGACGAGCGCTCGAATCGCCATCCGACAACATAGAATATTCGGGATTTGTTCGGTATCCGGCCTCCGCGGTCTCGCCATCGACTGCCGAGATGCCCGCGCACCGAGACGCGCATCGCGATATTCTGGATCCCATACGGCTACCGTCCACGTGGAGTTGAACGTGTCTCTTGCCCATTCATGGCATTCGGATCCGCATTTCACTCAAAGGATTGGGTGGCTCCGAGCCTCGGTCCTGGGTGCCAACGACGGCATCGTCTCCACAGCGAGCCTGCTCGTCGGCGTAGCGGCGGCTGATGCCGCCCGCGGACAAGTCCTCCTCGCGGGAGTCGCGGGCCTGGTCGCCGGAGCGATGTCGATGGCCGCGGGGGAGTTCGTTTCGGTCAGCTCACAGGCGGACTCGGAGAAGGCCGATCTGGACCGAGAACGCCGCGAGTTGGAGCGCAATCCGGATCTCGAGCTCGAGGAGCTCACGACGATCTACGAATCGCGAGGGCTCGATCGGGAACTGGCGCTCACGGTGGCGGAGCAGCTGACGCGCCACGATGCTCTCAGCGCCCATGCCCGAGACGAGTTGGGCCTGTCAGACCACCACCTCGCGCGGCCGATCCAAGCGGCAGTCGCTTCGGCCCTCGCCTTCGCCGGCGGTGCTTCTCTGCCACTCGGAGTCGCGGTCGCTGCTCCGTTGTCCTCCCTCAGCACCCTCGTAACCGCGGCCTCACTCGCGTCGCTCATGGTCCTGGGGGGAGTGGCCGCCAGAACCGGTGGCGCCGGTGTGTTGCGAGGAAGTATCAGAGTGACTCTGTGGGGCGCCGTGGCGATGGCGTTGACGGCGCTCGTGGGCCGTGCCGTCGGCTCCGTGCTGTAACGCAGCGAGGCGGCAGGTTGCCGCTCTTCATCCGCCCCAATCGTTCAGGTCTTGGATTCGGCGAGGCGCTTGATGGTGCGCAGCATTCGTTGCTCCATGACGAAGTCGACCGGGACCTCTAGGGCAAGGCCGACTCGCTTAGCGAACGTCGGCCTGCGAAGGGCCTCGATACAGCTCCTCACCACGAGCCTCGATCCTCCCGCGGCCTGCGGTTCGACATATATGGACCACGAGCGACGAGGGTCCGGGATCTCCGCGCCCTCGGCCCCCGGTGCGACGCCGAAGCACACGTGGCGACCGGCCTCGATCTTGCCGACACGAATGCCGGGTGCATTGGGATGGAGCTTGATCTCGTCACCGACCTCGAGGGCCTGATGCTCAGGCAGGATCGCCTCGACGTTTCGGACGGGAATACCGGTGATCCGTTCAAGGAATTCGTACGAGTAGAACCCGGCGCGGCCCAGTCCGAACTGGACCAACCATGGCCATACACTTACGGGCTCGGCCTCGACGGAAACGCCCCGCGTGAACACTTCCACGGCATTTGCGACGAGCTCGTCGCCTGCCCACGTGCGAGTGCGCTCGGTCTCCGAAGAACCCCAGTCGCGTAGCCAACGCCCCAAGACCGGCCACGCAGTCACCACGACGAGGAACAGCGTGAGCCCCTCGAGGCTTTCGAGCACGAAGCGCGCCGTGGTTCGGTGCTTGGTCCTGCTCGCTTCGCTCATGCGTTGCCGCCGTACATGTTCGCTCGCTCCATCGGGTCTCGAAGCGCCTGGACCAAGCAAGACCAGTCCGTGCGCTCGTGCCACGGATCACGCGATATAGCGCCCGTACCGAGGCCGCACAAACCGTGGCGGGGCCCCCTCGCAGACGATTTGCTAGCTTGTGCGTGGCCGTCAGAAGGGGCCGCGGGTCAATTCACTGGATACGCCGTGCCTCACGTCGTCATCGTCGGAAGCGGGATCGGAGGACTATGCGCCGCCGGACACCTGGC
>Ga0224512_10000852_pt1 | contig 31191 bp, 21 predicted proteins | sample SF_May12_sed_USG_4_FD_169103 | JGI IMG/M metagenome (GOLD analysis project Ga0224512, IMG submission 169103) | Sediment microbial communities from San Francisco Bay, California, United States - SF_May12_sed_USGS_13 | ecosystem: Environmental > Aquatic > Marine > Sediment | place: USA... | reverse complement strand
AGGAACTCGAGGACTTCAACCTCATCGAGGATTCGGGTGCCCCCGAGTGGGACGTGTTCGATGCCGACGGTCGGTATCTCGGCATCGTGGCGATGCCGCCACGGTTCGCACCCCGCCTGTTCCGGGAGGACAAGATCTACGGCGTGTGGCGAGACGACCTCGACGTTCAGCACGTCGTGCGGCTCCGGATCGTCAGGCCCGACGCACCCAGCGCCGAGTGACGTAGTCACCGCATTGTCGCCGAGCGAGGAGGGAGGGCACCATGCAGCAGATTGCGATCCTCACGGCCCTGATCCTCATGGGCCTGCCCGTGGTCGGCCGAGCACAGATGGCGGCCGACAGCGCCGCCATCAGACAGGCGGCGCTGGACTACGCCGAAGGGTGGTACGCCGGCGACGCCGACAGGATGGATCGGGCCCTGCATCCCGATCTCGCCAAGCGCCGTGCCTCCACCCACCCGGAAACCGGACAGAGCATTCTGAGCCACCTCACCGCGTCCATGATGGTGGAGTACGCGCGAGCCGGGGGTGGGAAGGCATCACCGCACCGGGACGTATCACCGGTGGTCACGATTCTCGACGCCCACGCCAACGTTGCCAGCGTGAAGGTCGTAACCGGGGACTTCATCGATTACCTACACGTGGTGCGCTGGAACGACGGCTGGAAGATCCTGAACGTGCTGTGGGATCCGAGGCCGCAACCGTAGCCCTCTCCCCCGGCGCCGCGGGATGTACTCGACCTGCCTCTTCTGCAAGCGTCCGCTCGGCTCCAACGAGGTGGTCGAATCGTTTCCCGTGGGCCGACGCCTCGCGTTCGATCCAACCAAGGGACGATTGTGGGTCGTCTGCCGCAAGTGCGAGCGCTGGAATCTCACGCCCCTCGAGGAGCGATGGGAGGCGTTCGAGGAATGCGAGCGCCTGTTCCGCGCCACGCGGATCCGCGCGTCGACCGACAACATCGGCATCGCCAAGCTCAAAGAGGGACTGGAGCTCGTCCGCATCGGCGAGCCACTCAGACCGGAGTTCGCGGCGTGGCGGTACGGCGATCAATTCGGCCGGAGGCGCCGGCGGGCCATTGTGTGGACGACGGCCGGTGTCGCTGCAGTCGGGGCGCTCGTCGCCGGCGGGATCGCCGCCGGAGTAGGAGCGGGGTTCGCGCCACAGCTTCCCAACCTGATCATGAACCTGCCGGTGCGGGCCAAGGTGCGCACTCGTGACGGGAAGCTTCTCAAGTTCAGGCTTCGCGAGCTGCAGAAGACCCGTTTCCTCATGGAGCCCGGTGCTCGGGAATGGGTGGTCGAGGTCGCGCACAAGAAGGGGAAAGACACGTTCCGTGGCGTCGAAGCCCAACGCATCGTCGCCCAGATCATGCCGGCAGTGAATTACATGTCCGGTTCTCCTCGGGTGGTACAGGAGGCGGTGGACCGGATCGAGACCGCAGGCCACCCTGAGCGCTATCTCGCCCGCCTTGCCGACGAGATCGCGCCGAAGTCACTCGAGCGGGGCTACGGCCGACCGCTGTTCCCGGGCAAGCCCGGCAGGCTCCACAAGCTCCCCACGCCGACGCGGCTGGCGCTCGAGATGGCACTTCACGAGGAACGCGAGATGCGCGCACTGATGGGTGAGCTACTCGACCTGGAGCTGGCGTGGCGCGAGGCCGAGGAGATCGCGCACATCGCCGACAACATGTTCGTCCCGCCGGAGGTGGAGGAGTTCGTGGAGCGGCACCGTCCCGGCACACGACCGTCGGAGCCAATCGTCGAATCCGAGCTGTGAGCACCGCGAAGCCCGGCCTCCGTGGCCGGGCTTCGTGTCTACCCTAGGCCACCCTCCGGCGTGATTATCGCCCCACGCCCCCAACGGTCACTGGCGCCTCGACCTCCATCAGCTCGAGGCCGGACGCTTTCCCCTTGTCGACGGCCGGAACACCTTCGGCCAGCCAGACCGGCGCCGGCGCGTCCTTCAAATAGTGATCAAAGAACTGCTGCATCCGGATGGCCCAGTCTTTGCGATTCTGGTATTTCCTGAGGCCGTGCGGCTCTCCGTTGTAATTCAACAGCCACGTCGGCTTGCCGAGTCGGCGTAGCGCGACGAAGAACTCGATTCCCTGGTACCACGGGACCGCGGTGTCTTCGTCGTTGTGCATCATGAGGACCGGTGTGTTGATCTTGTCCGCCCGAAAGAGCGGCGAATTCTCAATGTAGCGCGGATAGGCGTCCCACAGCGTGCCCCCGATCCTGCTCTGCGTGCGCTCGTACTGGAACATACGGCTCATGCCGGTGCCCCAGCGGATCCCGCCGTACGCGCTGGTCATGTTCGCCACCGGGGCTCCTGCCTCCGCCGCAGCGAAGATATCGGTCTGGGTTACCATGTAGGCGATCTGGTACCCGCCCCAGCTGTGGCCTTGGACGCCGACCCGGTTCGGATCCACGAACCCCTGCGCCAACACGCTCAACACTCCGGGGACCACGCAGTCCAGGGCACTCTCTCCCGGGTAGCCCACTCGGTAGTGGATGTCGGGGATGAAGACCACATAACCTCGGCTCACGTAGAAGCTCGCGGAAATACTCGAGCCGCCCGGCCCGGGGTTCCGGAACTGGTGCAGGCCGTCCGACATCTTCTCGTAGAAGTAGACCATCATCGGGTACTTCCTGGACGGATCGAAGTTCTCCGGCTTGAACAGCATGCCGTCGATCTCCCTGCCGTCGGTCGAACGCCAGCTCACGAGCTCCGCCGAGCCCCACAGATATTCAGCCTGCTGCGGGTTGGCGTCGCTCATTCGGCGCATGTCGGCGAACGACAGGTCGCTCACCCACAGATCGGGGAATTCCTGGAAGCTGGACCGGGTGAGCATCACGACCTCAGCGTCGTCGGCTTTCCGCAGAGACCCGAAGAACCGATCCCGCATGACCAGCTCGCGCGGGGCCTCAGTGCCGCGAACGCGGTCTCGATAGAAACCGGACGCTTTCGTCACCTGGTTCAAGGCTCGGAGCAAGATGGGCTGCCCCACCGGGATCGCCTGCTGATCGCGATCCAGCCGCACATAGCGGAACTCGACACTTCGCGCACGGCCCATTCCCTCCGTGACGCTGCGCGGCGCGCGCGAACCGGTCGGGTCGAGCGCCCAGATGTCATACGCGTCGTAGACGAGGAACGCCTCGTCGTTCTCCGTCCAGCCAGCATTCCCGTACGACGACGGAATCATGGGCCAGTCGTGCAACTCGTTGTCGACACGATGGGGGATGGCCGCTGACAGGTTCACCGGCTCCCCGCCGCGTACGGGTCGGGCAAACCACGCCCGCCAATGCCCGTCCCACCAGTACACGTACTTGCCGCCGGGCGAGAGATCTGCCGAGCCCTGGTGCTCCTCGAGCACACGCTGCCGCTGTCCCGTTTCGACGTTTACGACATAGGCGTCGCTGTACGCCGGCGAGTCCCACGAGATGCGCCGACGGTACGGAACGTCGGAGGTGCCAAACGCGATCGGGCCGTCACCCTCGGCGATCACGTCCACTTCCGGGAGGTCCGCATCGGCCAGCTGTACGATGCGGCCCGCGCGAAGGTGCAACACGGCCTGGAACGTGCGATTGAGCTCGCGCTCCCGCTGGACGAGCTGCATCGGCTGGAGCAGCGGGTCTTTCCAATGCCACACGTCGACCTTCACCTCTTCCCACTCCGGCGTCTCCTCATCCGGGTCGGGAGCCGGACGCGGGGCAGTGCCGAAGAACAGACGACGACCGTTCTTCGAGAACGACAGCGCACCGTGCTCGCTGACCCACCATGTCTCGGGAATACCCGGCATAGCTTCGGCTACCACGGCCCGCGCGGCCGCGTCCCCGGCTTTCCAGTGGTAGACGGTGAAACTCGGCTGCGCCTCCTGGTAGTCGTCCCGATCCGAGAGCAGCGCCACCTGACGCCCGGCCTCGTCGAACGTCGGTGATCTGTAATTCCCTTCGCCCTCGATGAGCGGAGTCATCGCGGCCGTTCGGGTCTCGACCACGAAGGCCCCGTCGGCGCTTCCGTCCTTGGTCGAGGTCGTATACGCAAGGTAAGCACCGTCTTTGCCGAACTCGTACGCAGTGACGAAGGCGAATCGCTGCTCCGCACCGGTGACCAGGTTGCGCAGTACGAGCGTCGTACCGTCCTTCTTGTCCTTCTTCTTGTCGTCTGGCTGTTCCCCTTCTTCTGCTTCGGCCTTCGCCGGCTCCTGCGCGGCAGCCTGTTCCTGCTCCGCACCCTTTGCCGAGTCAGGCTTGGAGGCTTCCGGCTCCTTTTCCAGGAGGTACGCGATCCACGTGCCCGCCTCTTCCGGGACCCCGAAGGACTTCACCCGCTCCACCCGCACAATGTCACCCGTCGCGAGATTCAGGATGCCAAGGGAGTCCTTGGGCTGATCGTCGGCCTTGGTCTTCGCCTTCTTGGCCGCCCGCTCCGCTGCCAATGCAGGCTTGATGAGAAAGACGACGTACTTCCCATCACCGCTGAAGTGGGCGGAGCGCCCGCGCTGAATCTCGAATGCCGTGGCGGACTTTGTGGCCCGGACGTGCAGGACGGCGTCTCCCTCCGACGGCACCAACGCGTACGTCAGCCATGCGCCGTCGGCAGACAACTGCTCGTCGGCGATGTCGTTCCAGCTATCGTACACCGAATGGTCGAGGGGACGCTTGTCGCTCGTCTGTGCGCCGGCCGAGGTAGCCAGCACCACAGGGGCGAAGGTCAGGAGCAGCAACCGACGCATCATGACTCCTTGCAGTTCTTGAAGGTCTCTGGATCGAAGAAAGATGTCAGTCTGTCCCGTACCTCGCGACCCACGATGTCTCTGTCCGTCCCGAACGCGCCATGATAGCTTCAAACACGACGACATCGAGGGATATGCCGTGCTGCGACGGTTGACGCTCCACGTGTGGATCGGGATGGCTGTCGGATCGCTCCTTGCTCCCCAGCTTCAAGCCGTTCAGACGCAAACCGCGCCCATTCGTGCCGTGCTCTTCTTTGCGCCCACCTGTCCGCACTGCCACAAAGTGATCAACGAAGATCTTCCGGTGATCTTCGAGACCTTCGGGGGGCTCCCGCGCGTGTGGGTCGAGCGCGGAGTGCCGAGAAGCCAGGTGGTGTCCTACCTGCTGGCCAACGTCCAGCTGGAGATCCTGCTCGTCGATGCGTCTCAGCCATCGGGCAGCGCCATGTACGACTCAGCAACGGCGCGGTTCTCCATCCCCAACCAGCGTGCCGGGGTACCACGGCTCATCATTGGCGATTCGGTGCTCGTCGGCTCCTACGAAATCCCTACGATGCTGCCGGACCTCATTCGGGAAGCGCTGGGGCGAGGAGGGATCGATTGGCCTGCCATCCCTGGTCTTGAAGACGCTGTACCGCCGATCGGCGACCCTCCCGCGCCTCAGGACACCGTGACGCAGCGCCCCCTCCCGACCGAAACGGTCGCGGTACACCCAGCCGGCCCCGACACGGTCCCCAGCGACACTACTGGGACAATCGGCGTGGAGGAGGACTCCGTCGCCGTCGAGACGACCCTCGATGCGATTCCCCGGGAGCCGTCCACGATCGGCGCTGCCTTTTGGCGTGATCCCGTTGGAAACACCCTGGCGGTCGTGCTCCTCGTGGTGATGATCGGGAGCTTCGTGGTGGTTTCGTGGGCCGCACCGACGTGGAAGCCCCGCGAGCTCGTGAGTCTCGCGGTGCCCGTGCTCGCCCTGCTCGGCGCGGGCGTGGCGGCGTACCTCGCCTATGTCGAGACCACGGGAGCGCAAGCCGTGTGCGGTCCGGTGGGTGACTGCAACGCCGTGCAACAGAGCCCGTACTCGATGCTGTTCGGTATCGTCCCCATGGGTATCGTCGGTCTCGTCGGCTACTCGGCCATCGTGGCCGTGTGGGTCGTGAGTCGGGCCGCAGCAGATCCCGTCGGCACGTGGGCGACACTCGCCCTACTGGTCATGACATTCGGCGGCATGCTGCTCTCGATCTACCTCACCTACCTCGAGCCGTTCGTGATCGGGGCGACGTGCCTCTGGTGCCTCGCCTCGGCCGCAGTGACGACGGCCCTGTTCTGGCTCACAGCTGCGCCCGGTACGACGGCCTGGGCGCGCATCCGCGCCACCGCGTGAGTGCGGCTCACCACGCCAGCCCAACGCTCTTGGTCAGGAACGCCATGAATAGCTTCGCCTTCCGCGCCGAATCGGCATACCGGCGCAGGAAATCGGCGCGAAACACCTCGTCGTCGCCGAATGGGGCAAACGCGACGAAGTCTTTCCGTTTGAGATCTTCCACCAGGGGGTGGTCGGGCTCATAGCCCCTCGGCGGGCGTTTCAGGGATTCACCGGCCAGGTCGAATCGCGCCCGAAAGGCCTTGGCGGTCTTCGCTCGCTTCCACTTGTCCGGCGCGTCGACGATCGCATCGCGAACGGCGCGCAGGGTCGGCCCGTCCGGATGCCACAGGCCGACGCCTGCAAACACGTTACCCGGCTCCAGGTGTAGATAGAACCCGGGGGCGTGCACGTCTTTCCCCTTCTCGTGCCGGAACTGCGCGGACGCCACCGTCTTGTACGGTCGCTTGTCGCGCGAGAAGCGCGTATCACGATAAATCCGGAACATGGAGCCACCGACGGGTCGCGGATCTGCCATGAAGTGCGGGCTGATCTTCTTCAGGTGCGGCGCGACGTCGGCGATAAACCGTAGGAGCGGATCGCGAACGTCGCGCTCGTACGTCTGCTTGTTGGCCTGGAACCACTCGCGGCTGTTGTTGCGGCTGAGTTTGCGCAGGAAGTCGAACAGAGCTGGCGAGAAATGTGGGGCAACTGGCATCGGGGCGGTGTCCTTCTCTGCACGTGAAGATCAGGTTTCGTCCCGGTTCGCCCCCCCGGCGGAGTTTCCGCTCGGCGGGGCGCCGGACAATATTGTAACCATCGGCTCGCTTCGGGGGATCCATCCCATGTCGTCGCGCAGGTCCGGCAGTACCCCAGTCACGTCTCAGCTCGAGGCACAGCGGCCCACGTTTAGCCCGGCCGAGGTGAGCGGGATTCTCGAGCGTTACTGGAAGATATTCGCCGAGCTGCGTGGCCTTCCCAGCGAGCGGGATCAGAACTTCCTGGTTGACTCGGGTCGGCTGCACGTGCTGAAGATCGCTGGGTCCGACGAACCGACCCCACATCTCGAGCTGCAGAATGCCGCCCTCGCCTGGCTGGCGACCCGTGCCCCGACGGTCGCGGTGCCGCGGCTCGTTCCCACCGCGGACAGGCAACCCATGGTCAGCATCGATGCCGACCGTGGAGGACGGCACGCCGTCCGACTCCTCACCTACGTGCCCGGGGTCCCGCTCGCCACCGCGCGACCGCATTCCCCGAAATTGCTCCGCAGCGTCGGAGCGGCGCTGGGCGCCCTCGATCGGGGACTGCAGGGCTTCGTGCACCCCGCCACCACTCGCGATTTCGTGTGGAATCCGGCGCTTGCGCCTGATGTGATCCGCGCCCATCTGGATGCCGCTGATGCCCCACATCATCGGGTGATCCTGGCCCACGTGCTGGAGCAGTGGGAGGCGCTGGTCGCTCCGATCCTGCCGGAGCTGCGGCGGAGCGTGACCTACAACGACGCCAACGACCATAACATCCTGGTCGACGAGTCGGCGCGCGAACCGCGAGCCGCGGCCGGGTTCGTGGATTTTGGCGACATGGTGGAGAGCTGGACGGTGGTTGATCCCGCCATCGCGGTCGCATATGCGATGCTCGACGAGCCGAATCCGCTCGCGGTCGCCGCCGCAGTGGTAGCCGGGTACCACGACGTATTCCCACTCGAGGAAGCGGAGCTCGACGTCCTATTCCCGCTCGCCTGTGCGAGACTCGCCGTGAGCGTATGTGTGGCCGCCGGCCGTCGTCGCTCGGAGCCCGACAATGCGTATCTCGTTGTGAGCGAACGTCCCGCATGGGAAGCGCTGGAGCGCCTTGCAGGCGTCCACCCGCGGTTCGCCCGCAACGTGTTGCGCAACTCCTGTGGCTTGCCGCCATGTCCTGGCAGCACCGCAGTCAATGCCTGGCTCAGGCGGCACGCGGGGCAGTTCGCTCCCGTGGTCGATCCCGACCCTCGGCGCGTTCCAACCACGGTTCTCGACCTGAGTGTCGGCAGCACCGAGTTCCCGGACGCCGATCGCGAAACCGGGACGGAGTCCTTTGCGTCGGCGATCTTTCGCACCATTGCGGGGCGCGGTGCAACCATCGGGATCGGTCGCTACGACGAGCCGCGTCTCGTCTATGTGAGTGACGCGTTCGAGGGCCCCGACGCCGAGCTGCCCGAGACTCGCACCATCCACCTCGGCATCGATCTGTTTCTCGAGGCGAACACACCCGTGTCCGCCCCGCTCGACGCTGTCGTTCACGCGGTGCACGATAACGCGGCACCGCTGGATTACGGCCCGACGGTCGTTCTTCGGCATGAACCGGCGGAGGGTCCAACCTTCTACACGCTGTACGGTCACCTCAATCCCGATTGCCTGCAGCTCGAGTCGGGAGCACCCATCAGCGCCGGTGACACGTTCGCCCAGATCGGGTGCTTCGAGGACAACGGCAACTGGCCTCCCCACCTCCACTTCCAGATCATCACCGATCTGCTCGACCGCGGGTGTGAGTTTCCCGGCGTTGCCGCCCCGAGCGAGCGGGCCGTGTGGCTCAGCCTGTCACCCGATCCCAATCAGATCCTCGGTCTCCAGGGCGACACCCAGGCTCCCAATCCCAGCCTCGACGCGTTGTCGGAGACTCGGCAGAAACGGCTCGGTCGAAACCTCAGCCTCTCGTACCGCACGCCGCTTCATATCGTGCGCGGGCGAGCCCAGTACCTGTACGACTCGCTCGGGCACCGGTATCTCGACTGCGTCAACAACGTGGCGCACGTGGGGCATGCCCACCCCCGCGTGGTGGACGCTATCGCACGTCAGAGCAGGGTCCTCAACACCAACACCCGGTACCTGCACGAGACGATCCTGCGGTACGCCGAGCGGTTGGGGGCGATGCTGCCCGATCCGCTCACCATCTGCTACATCGTCAATTCGGGAAGCGAGGCCAACGACCTGGCACTCCGTATGGCGCGCGCCGCCACCGGTGCCGACGACATCATCGTCCTGAAAGGGGCGTACCACGGCCACACGGCGGCGCTGATCGACGCGAGTCCCTACAAGCATGACGGACCGGGCGGCCGCGGTGCCCCGCCTCACGTCCACGCGGTCGTGATGCCGGACGACTACCGGGGTCCGTACCGACGGGACGACCCCACGTGTGGCGAGAAGTATGCCCGCCACGTGGCCGAGGGGATCGAGGACGTTCTGGCCGCGGATCGGCGGGTGGCGGCATTCCTGAGCGAAACGCTCTTGAGCTGCGGAGGGCAGATCGAGCTGCCACCCGGGTACCTCCGCGAGGCATATCGCTACACGCGCGCCGCGGGCGGGATTTGCATCGCCGACGAGGTGCAGGTGGGGTTCGGGCGACTCGGCACGCACTTCTGGGGCTTCGAGACGCAGGACGTCGTTCCGGACATTGTGACGCTGGGCAAGCCGATCGGGAACGGCCACCCACTTGGGGCGGTCGTGACCACGCCGGAGATTGCCCGCGCCTTCGACACCGGAATGGAGTACTTCAACACATTCGGCGGAAACCCTGTCTCGTGTGCCGCGGGGCTGGCAGTGCTCGATGTGATACGCGACGAGCGACTCCAGGAGCGCGCCAGGGTCGTCGGCAGCCATCTCTGGCAGCGGCTCGCCGAACTACGGGATTCCCATCCCGTCGTCGGAGACGTGCGTGGCCGTGGTTTGTTCCTCGGCATCGAACTGGTGCGCGAGCAGGCCTCACGCGAGCCTGCGACAACCATAGCATCGTACGTCATCGAGCGGGTGAAGGACCACGGCATCTTGCTCTCCACCGACGGACCGGACCGCAACGTGATCAAGATCAAACCGCCACTGGTCTTCACCGAAGACGATGCGGACCGATTGGTCGCCGTGCTCGACCGGATCCTGTGGGAGGATGTCGTGCGGCAGGCGGTGGAGTCGTGAGCTAGACACCACCAAGCAGACACCCCGCGCCCTCGTCGGACGCGGGGTGTCTAGGGCGGATTCCGAGCCGTTGTCTATTTGTGGTGTCGGCGGGCGCACCGCTGAGCCAGATCCAGCTCGAACTCCTCGCCGTTCACCGTTATCGTGACGAACTGGTCACCGTCAAACGTGATCACCACGGTCCGGTCCTCGACCACCGTGCCTTCGTCCGTGACGATCTCCACATGCACCTGGCGCGTGATCGTGCCGGAAACCGGCCACGGGTTTTCAAATCGAGGCAACTGGATCAACACATTCTCGACCACGGTCGAGGAACTCATGTCGTACTGCCGATCGCCCTTCTCGTCGGAGATCCGACTGCGGCTCACGGCTGAGCTGCCCGTGCCGTTCCACAGCCGCTCAGTCTCCTCACCCAGCAGGCCGGACAGCCACATGTCGCGATCGCGATTTACCGCGACGTCGATGCTCCCCATCTCGCCGGTGCGGCTGTGGGAGCCTTCCATATGGAAGAGGAAGTTGATCTCCGCCGTAAGGAGCGGATCGTAGGCGGCCTGCTCTGCGCCGAACTCGTCATAGAACGTGACGTCACGCGTGATCGTGAGGTCGAAGAACCGGGGCGGGTGCGGCGGTGACGCCAGCGCGGGGGACGCGGTCATACCCGAGTACAGATCGAACATGTACAGATCGTCGGACGTCATATCGGCCACGTAGTTGGCCACGTCCAGATTGAGTTGCTGGTCCGCGTCCGGGCTGCCCGGGCTGTCGCTACACGCGACAGCAAACAGCAGCGCCGGCAGGACGGCCAGGATCCGGCGTCGAATGGTGGTCATGGTGCCTCCAGGAGCGAGTGAGCGTTCTTGTTCTTGCCACCCCGTTCGACGACGCGAACGTCCGGTTGTTAAGTGTATGTGACGCAATGTGATATGAATCAAGGTCGTGGTGTGACACAGATCACATGACGGTTCCCCACCTCACCAAATGTCGCCCACACGGAAGCCTTCGGGGAACGGATCGTCGGGATCCACAACGTACTGGCTCTTGCCCGTGATCCAGGCGGTGCCAGCAATGGTCGGGACCACGGCCGCGTAGGGACCCACCGCAGTCTCCCGTACTAGCTGTCCTGTAAAGATGGTTCCAAGGATCCCTTCGTGCCGGAACGGTTCGTTCAGGTCGAGCTGGCCCCGCGCGTGGAGCACCGCCATCTTCGCGCACGTGCCGGTCCCGCACGGGGATCGGTCGATGGCGCCGGTCCACGTGTCAGGATTGCTCCACTCCACGGCGCCGGTCGACACGACCACCACGTTCTTGGCGTGCGCGTCTGGCCGGGTTGGCGGGCCCGAGAGCTGGGATATGGAGACCCCGCCAATAGCGGGATTCTCCGGGTGGGATACCGGAAGTTGCTCCGCCGCTGCCGCACGCAGCATCTCGCCCGTGCGAGCGAGCCGCCGGCCGTTCGCCGGCGTGAGCGCAAGACCCAGGGCGTCCGCGTCGGCGATCACGTAGAACATCCCGCCCCAGGCCACATCCACGTGCACCACACCGAGTTCGGGCACGTCGACGGTGGCATCGAGGTGCACCGCAAAGGCTGGCACGTTCTCGAACGTGACGCTCGTGACCTTGCCGTTATCGACCGTGGCCCGCACGTCGATCATCCCGGCGGGCGCCTCGAGCCGCAGGGTGGTCACCGGCTCGGTCGCTCGCACCAAGCCCGTTTCGATCAACACCGTCGCGACGCAGATCGTGTTGCTGCCCGACATCGCGGGGTATTCGGTCTGCTCCATGATCACGAACCCCGCGTCGGCGCGGGGATCGGTCGGCGGGAGGATGACATTGCAGCATTGCGCCGGATAACCTCGGGGCTCCCGCAGCATGAGCTTCCTGAGCCAGTCGGCGTGCCGTTCGAGGTACAGTCGTTTTTCGAACATGCTCGCACCCGGCACGTCGTCGATCCCCGCCGTGATCACCCGGCCGGGCTCGCCTGCGGCATGGGCGTCGATAGCGGTGATCACTCGGGGTCGGCGCATTGGGGGCTCCTCGAATCCGAATGCACGTTACATGGGGGCACAACCCCTGGCCACCGGCGGCCCATCGGCTTCCTCCGGACCGGATGCTCTCGCCACAACCAGGGACCGCGCCTCCCCATCTTCCACGCCAGGATGTATGGGTGGACCGACGCTGGAGTCTTCGCCGCTGGCAGCTGGCGGTCTATGTCGACGTGCAGAACGTGTACGGGCGGGCCAACGTCTCACAGTACCAGTGGAACGCTCGGCTCCTGGCGCCCGAAGCCAACGAATCGCTGGGCGTGTTGCCGTCGCTCGGCGTGAACATCGAGTTCTGATGCCCTGACCATGTCTCGACTCGCGGTCGACGTCTAACTCGCGCCTTTGCTCGACGAGTACGGGAATGCGGCACCGCTCCCCCGTTTCGTGCCCGCCGTGCCTCCCTCCCCCGCTATCTTGTTCGTGTGCGGCAGCTGCGGCTTTCTCGTCGACACCGCTTCTCGGGTCCGGGCGTGCGCGTCCGGGCGGCGCGCATCCCGTGCCTGGCGGCGGCCATCCTCGTGGTGCTCCCGCACCTCACGTGCTCGACCACGGGCCCCGTCATCAAGCGCACCGAGGACTTCGAGCTCACCTTCGCCTTCGACGGCTTCGAGCGGCACGCTCAGGTCCACGTCCCGACCGGCTACACCGGCGGGACCACCATGCCCTTGGTTGTCGTGCTCCATGGCTCCGGGGCGGACGGCACCATCATGCGGTCGATGACCGGGCTAGACGACCTCGCCGACGAGCGCGGCTTTTTCGTGGTGTACCCCGACGCGGTCAGAAACTGGGCCTACCCCGGCAGCGATGCTGAGCAGCAAGGGGTCGACGACGTGGCGTTCGTCGACGAGCTGCTCGACCGGCTCGAAAACCTGCTCGCGCTGGATCCCGATCGGGTCACCATCACCGGATTCTCGAGCGGCGGGTTCATGACCCAAGCCTTGGCCTGCCGCCTGGCTGGGCGACTGGCCGCCGCCGCCCCCGTGGCGGGGACGCTTTGGGACGCATTGGCAACCACCTGCCAACCGAGGAGTGGCATCTCAATCCTCATGGTCCATGGTACGCTGGACGGATCCGTCCCGTTCGACGGGGACTCGGCAAGCGGACGGTGGTCCGTGGACGAATCCATGCGGTTCTGGGCGGCACGCAATGGGTGCAATGATGCGCCGAGCGTGGCGCTCGTGGGTCGTGACACGGCGACCGGGATTGCGCTCCGCCGGGAAGCGTACGGGGGCTGCGACGGGCGCACGGAGGTCCGGCTCGATGCTCTCGAGGGCGTGCGCCACCAGTGGGTGCTCAGCCCGTTCTCCATCAGCGAGTTGGCCGTGAACTTCACGCTGCGCCAACGACGCTGACGGTCGCCGGTCACGCGCTCGATAGACGTCCTCTGTACGACTCCGGCTAGTACCCCACCGCCGCTCCACCCCGCCTCGGGTCCGACGCGCCTTCGAGCATGCCGTCAGGCATCCGCATAATCGCCTGGACGTCGCCGATATAGGGGTACATCGCGTCTTCGCTGTATCGCTGCTGCACGGTGTGCCCCATCGCTTCGAGCGCGGCGATCGTCTCGGCGTCGAGCGAGGCCGCCTCGTACTGGATCCTGTCCGGCAGGTGCTGATGGTGGAGCCGTGGCGCCCGGACGGCCTCCACAAGGGTCATGCCGTAATCGATCGCGTTGCTGATGTTCTGGAACACGTTCGTGATGATCGTCGCTCCGCCGGGCGAGCCGAGCACGAGCAGCAACTGGCCGTCCCGACCCACCACGATGGTGGGCGTCATGGCCGACAGCATTCGCTTGCCGGGCTGGATGGCGTTGTTCTCGCCTTGCACCAGGCCGAACTGATTCGGTGCGCCCGGCTTGGCCGCGAAATCGTCCATCTCGTTGTTGAGCAAGAACCCCGCACCGGTCACCGTGACCTTGCAGCCGTAGAACGAGTTGATCGTTGTGGTGACCGCGACCGCGTTCCCGTCGGCGTCGACCACGGAGAGATGGGTCGTGTTGCGCTCCCGCTCCGGCACACCGATCCCGGGAGCGATCTCGAGCGACGGCGTAGCACGATCCCGGTTGATTGTGTTCCGCCGCTGTGCGGCGTAGTCGTCGGAGATCATCCGCTCGAGCGGCATGGTCACGAAGTCGGGATCGGCCAGATACGCGTTGCGGTCGGCGTACGCCCGCTTCCACGCCTCGGCCATCAGGTGGATGGCAGCCGATGAGTGCCACGGTATCGCGCCGAGGTCGTAACCCTCCAGAATGTTCGCGATCTCGGCGAGCGTCGCGCCTCCCGACGATACGGGAGCCATCGAGATGACGGTGTGGCCGCGGTAACCGAACGTGACCGGTTCTCGCCAGGCGGCATCGTACGCCGCCAGGTCCTCGTGCGTAATGATCCCGCCGCCATGCTCCATCTCCTGCACGACGAGGTCGGCGGTGACGCCGCGGTAGAACCCGTCCCGCCCCTCGTCACGGATTCTTCGCAACGTTGCCGCGAGTGCCGGTTGTTGAAACATCTCACCCACTTCGGGCGGCCTGCCGTCTGGCAAGAACGTCTCTTCGGTCGTGGGATAGATCCGGAGATCGCTCTCGGAGGTACGCAGTGAGTGCGCCTGCCGTTCACGCACTTCGAAACCTTCCGCGAGCCGGATCGCAGGCTCCACGAGCCGCGCCCAGGGCAGCACGCCGTACTCCCCATGCGCCGTCCACAACCCAGCGACCGCGCCGGGAACGCCCGCCGCTAAGTGGCCCAGGGTGGACGCTTCCGTGACATTCCCATCCTCATCGAGATACATGTCCCGCTGGGCAGTGAGCGGCGCCTTCTCTCGGTAGTCCAAGGCGGCAGTTCGGCCGTCTGCAAACCGGATCACCATGAACCCGCCGCCACCGATGTTGCCGGCCTCGGGGTTCACCACCGCGAGTGCAAACGACGTGGCGACAGCCGCGTCGACGGCGTTCCCGCCGGCTCGCAGGACTTCGACCCCGACCTCACTGGCGTAAGCATCGGTGGAGACCACCATGCCGCTCGACGCCCGGACCGGTTCCGCACTGACGTCGAACGGCCAGTCAGCCGGCAACTCGGACTGCCGGCCCCCGTCCGCACATCCGGTCGCGAGGGCTACCGTCAGAAGCACGAGTGTCAGGCGTTTCACGTCACCCCCCTCCGCTCCAGGGCGATCGATATCTCAGGATCCTCACTTGCGATGGCGTAGTGCGTTGAACAGTAGGGGCCAACTGGCAATCGTCTGGCCGCGGTAGTTCGGCGGGAAGCCGAACAGCACCACGGAGCCTCGATCCACGCTGGCCTCCACCAGCGCCGGCTGTCCTGCAATGCGGTCCTGCCCCATGGCCCATCCCGAGAGCAGCGGATCACCGGACCCGTACCGCCCGATCACGCGGGCCCGCGGATCCGCGATCCCAAATGCCCTGCTGCTCCGCCAGAACCAGGTGACGGTCTGGGGCGGCACGCCCTCGGTGAGCGGTCCGGGCTGGAGTTGTAGCCGCAGGATCGACCCGGGGATGTAAAACTCCCGGCTCTGCAGGCCATCGACGAGATTGCGCACCTCGAGCCCGAACGTGGCGATGGCGAACTCGGTGGCCTCTCCGATGGTCACCACTCGGCCACCGCCCACCACGAACTGCTTGACGGCCGCAACCCCGACCTCGCCCAGTCCGCCGGCATACGGCGCGGGCATCGCGCTCGACGCCCAGCCCTGAACGATCTCCCGCGGTGACTGGTCTTCGAACAGCAGCACGTCGTAGCGCCTGAGCGCGCCGCCACGGATGTCGGCATCGTGGAGCGTGTCGTACGGGACCGCGTGCCGGTCCAGAACCCACCGCGTCCACCCTTCCGGCATCGGCTCTTCCCACGACTTGTAGACGGCGATCCGGGGAGCGTCGCGACCGCGGAACCCGGCTGGCGTCTCGTACCGCACCTCGTGTGGAGCGATGGGCGCGGAGAGCTGCACCGTGGGAAGGCGTTTCACCGGTACCGCGTCCACACCCATGAGGAGCGGGAGGGTATGCGCGGTCACGTCGTAGGGCGGGAGAGGCGGGCCACCCGGGTACAAGCGAAGATCCGGATACACCTGCCGCTCGAGCAGTGTCTGTGCGAAGGATGCGTAGGGCTGGTTCATGGGGATCACGTAGCTGCCGGCCGCAAACCGTCGCTCGTCGACCTCGAACGCTTCCGTGGCGCGATGCACCTCCACGTCACCGATGGTCAGGATGCGCAACATGGCGTCGAGCCCGCTGGTCGTGCCAGCGCTGCCCGGAAGCACCCACGCCGCCGGCCAGGCCGGCCACCCATCCACCGCTCGCTTGTTGATCCGGTAGAAGTTCTCGAGCCAGTAGCGACGGTTCCGGGCGGCATTGGAGAGGAGCGCCATCACCCCGGCCTCCATGTAGTCCACGATATCAGCCAGTCTCCAATCACCACCTCCCCAGACCTCGGGGAAATTCCAGCTGCGCTGCGTCACGTCCAGACCACGCCGCGTGCTCAGATCCGCGGGCGCCACCGTGATCGGCGTCGCGATGCGGATCGACGCCGTCTCACTCAGGATCCGTGCACCTCCGTGGTAATGCTGGTACGCACGAGCCGGCGTGTACGCATCGTAGATCGCGTTGATCGCCACGCCCGTCAGTCCCTGGGCGAGCATCTCGGCCGCCATGTAACTGCCCAGTTGGCTGACGGCCGCCGTGAGCAGCGGATCGATGTTCGGCTCCCAAGGATCGATGAACGGCGGGACGAAGATGCGAGGTCCCGTGCTCCCCATTTGGTGAATGTCATGCACGATCTGCGGATGCCACGCGTTGTGCGCCTTCGTGACCCCGAGCTCGGTCTCGATCTGCGTGAACGCATACCAGTCACGGTTGTTGTCATGGCCGATGTAGAAATGGTAGAGCATTGGGAGCGGAGCCGCTTCGAACTCGGTGCTCACCCACTGCCGGTACCAGTCCACCACCATGCGCAGCCCATCCGGATTGAGCGAGGGGATGTCGAGCAGGATCACGTTGTCCAGGATCTCTCGCACCTTGGCCTCGCTCGACGTCGCCAGACGGTGAAGTAGCCTCGCAGCCATCTGCGGACCACCGACCTCGGTGGCATGAACGCCGTGGGTCACGAGAACCACAGTCCTTCCCATATCGAGCAGGCGCCCGAGCTCCTGTTGGCCCGCGATGCGTCGCGGGTCCGCAAGCCTGAGCTGGATGTCACGGAGCTCCGCGAGGCGTGCGTGATTTGCCGGGCTCGTCACGGTGAGCATGACGAACGGCAGACCGAGCGTTGTCCGCCCCAGCGTATCCAGGGTCACGCGGTCACTCCGTGTGGCCAACAGCTGGTACCACGCAGTGAGCTGGTCCCAGTTGGCGAGCTGCCGGTCCGCCCCGATCTCGAACCCGAAATACTCCCGTGGCGTCGGGATAGTCTGGGCCTCGAGCGGGGCAACCAGCAGGAGGGCGAGCGTCAGTCGAGCAAGGGTTCGGGCCATCGTGTCCTCGAAGAATCAGTTTCAGAGACAGAACGGTGGAGCGGGAAGCAAGAAGCGTAGCGGGGAGGGACACGCCGAACTGGCGACCCCTCCCCGAGCCTCCCCCTACTGCTCACCGCCCTCCGCCAGCAACGGATCCGGCCGGATAGTGAGCGTTCCGCGGTGCGCTTTTCCGTCCACGGTGAGCGTCAAACGGTACGTTCCCGGTCCAGCCGCGGGAATTCGGTACTCGTCACCCAATCCGCTATCGACGAACGGACTGAGCAGGATCTGCATCGCTTCCCGCTCCTCCAGCGGGGTCTGTGCGCTCTCGAACCTCCGGTAGGCCCGCTCCAGCTGTTGACCACCGAAACCCATCCCGAGTGCACGCTCGAACACCCGGGCCACGTTCTGCCGCTGCTCTTCTGTGAAGGGCGGCGGATCGAACTGCAGATCCCACATGACCCGATGGACCCCCGGCTCGACCTCCAGGTCCAGCTTCACACTGTGCGAGGCGGACATGGCGGCGATCTCCAGAGTCGCTGCTCGCGCGGCCTTCCCCAAATAGTAGGTCACCTGCGCCAGGTTCCGAAACTCGGCGCGGGGGATGCTGCTGGTCGACTCGATGGTCGGCGGATTCTCGCCACCGAACCAGAAGTGTCCGCGTTGACCGCCGCGGCTCGTGTTCTCCCACAGCGTCTGGACGCGTTGCGCAAAGAGATGAGCATCCGCCGAGCGGACCTGGTCGGTGAGCTGCTGCAGCGGCGTGATGTCATCCACAATCCAGAGGCTCCGGCCGTGGGTACCGATCACGAGGTCGTGATCTCGCGGGTGAATCACCAGGTCGTGCACCGCGACCGTGGGGAATCCATTGCGGAATGAAGTCCACGAGGTTCCGCCATTCAGCGACATGAACAGCCCAAACTCCGTCCCGAGGAACAGCAGGTTCGGGTTTTGGAGATCCTCCCGGAGCACGTAGGCCACCTGTCCGTTGGGGATCCCGGTGGTGATGCGCGTCCACGTCTGCCCGTAGTCGGCCGTCTTGAACACCCACGGAGTGAACACGTCGCTGCGGTGACCGTCGAACACGACGTACGCGACCGCCGGGTCGTGATGCGATGCTTCCACTCGGCCGACCCAGATGCCGTCAGGCACCCCACGGATGTTGCGACGGACATTCACCCAGGTACGACCGCCGTCCCGGGTGAGTTGGACGTTGCCGTCGTCCGTGCCGACCCAGATCACACTGGGCGAGATCGACGACGGTGAGATGGAGGTGATCGAGCAGTGATCCTCCGCGCCAGTGTTGTCCGGTGTGACACCCCCGCTTTGTCCCCGCGTGCGCTTCACGGGATCGTTCGTCGTGAGGTCGGGACTCGCGATGGTCCAGGAATCGCCGCCGTCGGTGGTCTCGAGCACGTACTGGGCACCGAGGAACAGCTTCTGGGGGTCGTGGGGCGACATCACGAGCGGCGCAGACCAGTTGTAGCGAAACTCCCTACCACCCTGTCGTTCCGCTGCGGGAACAACTGTCTCGTAGTTGGTGATGTTGGCCGGCATCGGCCGGGCACCGGAGAAGCGATGCGTCACCACGTTGTAGCGGCGGAAGCTCCCGTTTTCGGCCTCGGTGTAGAGCACGCGCCAGTCAGTGGGGTCGACCTGGATGTCTTGGCCGTCGCCCCAGTGGAGCTTCCAGTTGTAATCGCTCAGGATCCCCCGCACATCCCGGGCGAAGCTCGGCCCGCCAAAGGTCCCGTTGTCCTGAAGCCCACCGTACACGTAGTACGGGTCCCGCTGGTCGACACCGAGCCGGTAGTACTGGGCGATGGGCAGATTGTCGAGGAAGAAGAAGTGCTCGCCGTGATCGTGCGTGAAGTGCAGACCCTTGTCGTCACCGATGTAGTAGCGGTCCCCGTCGTTGGGATCGAGCCACATCGCGTGGAAGTCTCCGTGGATCTCCTGGTCCTCGCTCCCGTTGCGGATCGTCTTCCCGCCGTCCTCCGACACCATGAACCGCGTCGTGAGCAGGTAGACGCGCTGGTCGTCTGTGGGGTTGATGCGGATCTGGCTGTAGTAGAAGGGCCGGTTGTTATACGTGTTGACGTAGGTCCACGACGCCCCGCCGTCTTCCGATCGGTACACGCCGGCCCCCGGCATGCTGAGATCATCGCTGCGCGCTGCCTCCACGAACGCCATCACGATCCGCGGGTCCCGTCGGTAGATCGCGAGTCCAATGCGGCCCGTCTCGCCGGGAGGTAGCCCGGCAATGAGCTTCTGCCAGGTCGCTCCACCGTCGGTGGACTTGAAGATCCCTCCGTTCGGGCCGCCGCTATAGAACGTCCACGGCTGGCGCAATCGATGATAGAATGCCGCATACAGGACGTTGGTATCGGTCGGATGCATCACGAGGTCAGTGCAGCCAGTTTTGCCGTCGTTCGGGAGTCCGCCGCCGAGCTTCTGCCACGTGTCGCCACCGTCAGTGCTCTTGAAGAGGCCGCGGTCTCCGGTATAGCCCCAGAGGTGTCCGATGGCGCACACATACACCACGTTGGGATCGCTCAGGTGGGGCACGACGCGCGCGATCTGGTGCGTGGAGGCGAGTCCTTTGTGCACGAACGTCCGGCCACCGTCGGTGGACTTGTAGATGCCGTTGCCCCAGGCGACACTGTTCCGGTTGTTGGCCTCACCGGTCCCCACCCACACGATATCGGGGTCGGGCTGGAACAGTCCGATGTCTCCAATGGACGCCGAAGGTTGGTCGTCGAAGATCGGGGTCCAGCTGTTGCCGGCGTTGGTGGACTTCCACACCCCACCGGACGCCGCCGCAACGTACACGACCTTGAAGTCGCTCTCGGCCGCTTCGATGTCCGACACGCGGCCGCCCATGCTGGCCGGCCCGATGTTGCGGGCGCGCAGGGCCTGGAGTACATGGTCGTCGGAGACCTGTGCCTGGACCGGCAGGGCAACGAACAGGCACAGCGCCGCGAGCACGGCGGTCGGCACGTGAGAGGCGGACTTCGCGAGGCGATGCATCGGAACTCCTCTTGGCAAACAGCGGTTCCACGTGAGGTGCGGGGCGATGAAGACGACTGTGGGAGGTGATATAGCTTAAGGAAGCAGCGGCGCGTTGACTAGGGTGTGGGACTCCGCGCGAGCGGCGGCGCCTGCGAGGCCTTGGCCGTCCTGCGGGAGTGGCCGCGCGGCGTACCAGGCTCGATATTCCACATCCGAATTGTGGACCAATCTGACCGTCGCCTCTCTCTAGAGGAGGGACATGTGCGGAGTGCGGGTACCTGCGGCCCGAGAGCCGCGGTGGGCGTCATTGCCTTGACGCTGACATCAGTCGCTGTGTTGCCGGCCCAGACGGCCGCATACCTGGATTTCAACGGGCTCACCCGGGAGCTGCGGTCTCTGGCTGGCGGCTCCAACTTGGCCCGCCTGCGATCGCTCGGTACGTCACACGAGGGTCGGGACGTGTGGCTCGTGGAGATCGGCAACACCGCCGGCGCACCAATCGAGACGCGTCCGGGACTTCTCGTGGTAGGAAACCTGGAAGGCGATCACCTCGTGGGGAGCGCACTCGCTCTCGAGACCATTCGCTATCTCGTGACCACCGACGATGAGGGTGTTCAGCAGGTACTGGCGGAGCAGGTGGTGTACGTCGTGCCTCGTCTCAATCCGGACGGAGCGGAGGCGATGTTCAACGCCGTACGCTACGATCGCACGCGGAACGGTCGCGCGTTTGACGACGACAATGACGGACGCGTCGACGAGGACCCTCCGGAAGATCTAAACGGTGACGGCATCATCACGGTGATGCGTGTCCCGGATCCCTCCGGCTCATACATGGTCCATCCCGATGACGCGCGCCTCATGAAGAAGGCGGATCCTGCGGAACGGGAGTCCGGAGCCTACACGCTCCACTGGGAAGGCAGAGATTCGGACGGCGACGGCTACATCAATGAAGATGGCGCGGGCGGTGTCGATCTCAATCGCAACTTTCAGCACGCCTATCCCTACTGGAAACGGGACGCCGGCCCGCACATGGTGAGCGAGCCCGAGAGTCGGGCGCTCATGGACTTCGTGATCGGACACCGCAATATCGGCGCGATCCTCACGTTCGGGCATTCGGACAACCTGGTGACGGCGCCCGATTCGCGAGGTGAGCTCGCGGATGCCAGCGTGCTCGATCTTTCCGCTTTCGCCGACGCGTCGAATGCCGACATCTTCGACCAAGGTGTGTTCCGGACCGCGCAGCAGGGAGGCGGTTTCGGCGGCTTCTTCTTTGGCGGCGGTGGAGGGGGCCTGCCCCGACTGCGAGGGGCACAACCAGGCCGCGACAACGACCCGGACTCGGGTCGACGGCCAGCGACCACCGTGAATCGCGCGGATCTCAAGTACTTCGAAGCCGTGTCGGAGGCCTATCGCGAGATCACCGGCATCGAGAAGGTCGGCATCAACCGCGAGCCGGAAGGTGCGTTCTTCCAGTACGGCTACTACCAGTTCGGCGTGCCGTCATTCAGCACGCAGGGATGGGGACTGCCGCAGGCCCCCGCAGAAGAAACCGAGGAAGAGGCCGAGCAAGAGGAACAGCCGCCTGCGCAGGCACAAGCGGAACGACCCCAAGGCCCACCGCGCTCGGGCCAGGGACCGCCTCGGGGCGGCCAGCAGCCCGGTAGAGGTGAGGATGCGCAAGGTGTCGATGCCGCCATTCTCGAGGCGATGGATGCCGCCGGCATCGATGCGTTCGTGGAGTGGAACCCGTATGCGCATCCCGATCTCGGCGACGTCGAGATCGGGGGTTTCGGGCCGTACGTCGTCACGAATCCACCTGCGCAGCAACTGCCGGAGCTCGGGCGGAAGCATGGCGAGTTCGTGGCCCGGTTGGCCACGATGCTTCCGCGCGTGACGATCGCCGACACCGAGGTGACGAACCACGGCGGCGGCGTGTTCACGGTGCGGGTCGAAATCGAGAACACGGGGTTCTTCCCTACGTCTCTTCAGCACGGTGTCGTGTCACAATCGGTGCAGCCCACCATGGTGCAGATCCAGGTGAGCCCCGATGCGGTGCTCACCGGCGACGCCAAGACCAGTATGGTGCAGAAGCTCGACGGGTCCGGCTCCCGCCATGAGTTCAGTTGGGTGATTCAGGCCCGGCAGGGGTCGTCGGTCGAGATCCGCGTCCGGTCACAGAAGGGTGGGACCGCCACCACCACCCTGACGCTGAGGTGACGACATGACACACAACGGAAGGATCGGCATGGCGATCGCGATGCGGTGCGGAGTGCTGCGGACACTCATGGCGTTTGCGCTCGTCGCCGTGGCGTCGGCAGCTATGCAGGGGTTGCGGGCACAGGAGAAGCGCGGCTCGGACCCGCAGCACCAGTTGCCCCTCACGTGGGACCGGTGGCTCGATCACGACGAAATCAGCGAGCGATTGCGACTCATGGAACGTACCTGGCCCGACCTGCTGACTCTGCAATCCGCGGGAAAGAGCTACGGGGGCCGCGACATGTGGGTCATGACCATCAACAACCCGAGGACGGGGGACGAGGCGGACAAGGCCGCCATGTACATCGAGGCGAACGTTCACGGGAACGAGATCCAGGGTGCTGAGGTCGTCCTCTATTCGATCTGGTACCTGATGGAGAACTACGGCCGAATCGACGAGATCACTCGGTTGGTGGACCAGCGCGTTTTCTACCTTGTGCCGAACGTGAACCCGGACGGACGGGATTACTTCCTGGACGAGGCCGGCTCGGGTGCGCGCACCGGACACGTCCCGGTGGACAGCGACGGTGATGGGGTGGCCGACGAAGACGGTCCTGACGACTTGAATGGAAACGGCATCATCGAACAGATCCGGAAATACGTGCCGGGAGAAGGCACTCATCGGATCAGTCACGACGATCCACGAATCATGGAACGCGTGTTCCCGGGAGAAAAGGGCGATTGGGTGCTGCTGGGGAGCGAAGGGCTGGACAACGATGGCGACGGGCGTGTCAACGAGGACCCGATCGGCGGCTACGACCCCAACCGGAACTACGCCTCGGACTGGCAGCCCGACTACATCCAGGGCGGTTCGATGGACTACCCGTTCGAGCTGCCTGAGGCGCGCGCCTTGAACGACTTCATGATGGCGCGCCCGAACATCGCCGGCATGCAGAGCTACCACAATTCGGGCGGAATGATCCTCCGCGGTCCCGGCGCTGACTGGCAGGGCACATATCCGGCATCCGATATCCGTGTATACGACGAGTTGGGTGAGAACGGCGAGCGGATTCTCCCGTACTACAACTACCTGATCATCTGGCGGGGACTCTACACGGTCCACGGCGGCTCGATCGACTGGACCAACGATGGGCTGGGTATCGTCTCGTTCTCGAACGAGCTGTGGAACGGTGGTCAGTACTTCAACAGTCCGCTCTTGCAGGAGCAACAGCGCGACCCCGACTCACCCATCTCCGGGCAGAGATCTCGCTTCTTCTTCGACGACTTCTTGGAATTCGGGGATCAGTACCTCGAGTGGGCGCCGTTCGACCATCCCATCTACGGGGCGGTCGAGATGGGCGGCTGGAAAAAACTGTCGGGACGGGTCAACCCGCGCTTCATGAGCATGGAGCTGTTCCATCGCAACATGGCCTTTACGCTCTATCACGCCGATCAGATGCCCCTCATGACCATCGGGGACGCCACGGTGGAGCGAGTTGGCGGCAACCTGTTCCGGGTCCGCGTGGACATCACCAATGAGCGTCTGATTCCGACGATCACCGAGCGAGGTCGCCAGAACACGGTCGTGCGACCGGATCTGCTGACGGTCGACGGCAATGTCGAGATCGTCGCGGCAGGGTGGGTACGGGACAAGTTCCGACCCGGCCCCACCGACATGATCGACCAGGAGGAGCTGGATCGCATCCTCGTCCGCAGCGGCCACCCCGGACGGACCACGCGAACCATCGAATACTTGGTCCGTGGGTCGGGGTCGATGACGGTGCGCTACTCGGCGGTCAAGGGTGGGACGGTGAGTACCACCGTGGCATTGCGATAGGCGGAAGGGCGAAAGGACGGTAAGACGGTACGGTGCTCATGGCGGTGAGGCGGCGGGCGAGCGCCCGCTCTTCGCTAGCAGCTATTCCCCGTCCCAATCACCCTCCCACCCCGCCTGGCACCGGACGGCGAAGGCGGCGATGAGGCCCAGCTCACCTCGACCACGGCGGCACGATGTCGTTCATGCGCGCGTACGCGATCGACTGCCCCACGTGCTCATTCATGTGCGACAGCAGCTGGAACAGCACCGCCCAGCCAGGAACCTCTTGGCCGTACAGCGGCATTCTCCGGGTGAGGTCGTCCTCGGTCATGGCACCCGCGGCCTTCCGCACGTGCGCGATCGAGGCCCGCAGCGCCGCGACGATCGTCTCCTTGTCGGTGATGGACTCGAAATCCTGCCAGTCCACGCCATCGGGCGCCTCGATGCCGAACGAGCCGTCGAGGTACAGGTAGTTGTAGCGCGCAATGTGCATGTACACCTGCGCGATGGACATCACGCCCTCACCCGGACTCCACGTGTAGAGGCTCTCGGGCACGGCCGCCGAGAGTTGCGTCATCTTCATGCTCGAGCGGCCAAAGTGCGCGAGGAACTCGTCGCGGTAGTCGGTTGGGGCACTTTGGGCACGCACCGCTGGTGCCGTGACTGCCACGGCCAGCAGCACGAGCCACCAGCTTAGCCTTCGGTGTGCGTTGACCATCACATTCCTCCCTGCTCGTCAGGTTGCCACTGTCATACCGACTTACCACCCGGCTTCAGCGTCCGCCCCACGATCATGGTGACGTTGTCGGTCCCACCGCCGTCCAAGGCATCCTGCAACAGGTCCTCGCAGGCTTGCCTGGCGCTTGTCATCGACGCCAGCCGCTCCGTGATGCGCTCGTCCGGCACATGCTTGGTGAGCCCGTCACTGCACAACAGCACAACCGACCCCCAACTGCGAACCAGCCTGGTGACTACGGGCGCGGCCTGCTGACCGCCGATCGCGCTCGAGAGGACGTGCGCCCACCTGGTTCGATGCGCCTTGGTCTGCGTCAGGGCCCCTTGGTCAATGAGGTCCTGCGCCATCGTCTGGTCGCGCGAGAGTTGGGTGAGAGCGCCGTCGCGAAACAGATAGCAGCGGCTGTCGCCTACCTGGAGCAGGTAGGCGTGGGGCCACAGGCCGAGAAACAGTGTCATCGTGGTGGCGAACCGCTTATGGTCTGGTGCCTCTTCGGCCCGCGTCTGCAACCGCTCGTGACACTCTAGGGCCGCATCCTCGAGCAGTCGAGGGAACGCTTCCGGATGGGCGGCCTCGGCGGCATACGCATCGTGAAATCCCTGTGCGACCTGCTGCACCAGCGCCTGCACCGCCAGGCGCGCGGCTTCCTCGCCTCCGCCACCACCACCGACCCCGTCAGCCACCATCGCAAAGGAGGCCAGACGCTCCGGCTCGACCACCGTGTGCATGTCCGACGAGAGACTCGTGCGGTCGACCACCACCCCCCGGGACAACGACCCCACGAAGTAGTGGTCCTGGTTGTCCTTGCGGACCAAACCGGGGTGCGTCAGACCCCAGGAGTCGATGTCGGTGTGACGGGGCTTCTCAGGTCCGGTCAGTGGTCAGTCCTCCAATTCCGGGCCGATTCATGGCTCACTGAACTCCGCGCTCCGGAGCCGGTTCGATCTCGGCCGGGAACCGCTCCGCCCCGACCGCCCCAAGAGCCTGGTTCACGGCGTCTCAAGGCTGCGATAGACCGCTCGCACGAATCGTTCGGCGTTCTGGCCCCAGGCGGCATCGAACGCCTGCGTGGGTGATGCCGCGACCACCTGGTCTTCCGCCATCCCCTGGCTCTTGAGCCGGGACACCCGTTCGCGAACGCTCACGATCATATCCCGGTACGCGCGCAGTTCCGTTGGACCGGCAAGATCGCCGTGCCCCGGAATGATCTTGGTGTCGGGTCGAGCCAGCGCCAGCACGGCGTCGGCCGCATCGATCACCCCCTGCACCCCGCCCCCGCTTTCGAGGTCGATGAACGGGTAGCGCCCGTTGAAGAACAAGTCACCCATGTGCACCACGTTGGCACGCGTAAACACGATCACGGCATCGCCGTCGGTATGAGCGCGCGCGGCGTGAAACACGTGGAGGTGCTCACCGTTCCAGTGGAAGTTGATCTGGTCGGAAAACGTGACCACGGGCAGCGCGCGCGGTGGTGCCTGACTCGAGCGGCCCACCAGGTCGTGGAAGTCCGCCGGATTCATGCGCTGCCGCACGTTGTCATGCGCCACGATCAGCGCGCCGGCCGAGCCCATGTTCTCGTTGCCGCCCGTGTGGTCGCCGTGCCAGTGCGTGTTGAGCACGAACCGCACGGGCTCGGGCGTCACGGCGGCAACCGCAGATTTGATCTTCTCGGTGAGCGGCGCGAACTGGTCGTCGATGAGGAACGCGCCATCCGGCCCAATCGAGAGACCGATGTTGCCGCCCTGCCCCATCAGCATGTAGACGCCGGCGGAGACGGGAACGGTACGAACCTCGACGCTCGCCCAATCGGTTTCCTGGGCGCGCACCGCACTGCTCGCGGCGAGCATGAGAGCGCCGAGCGCGGCGGCGACTCCGTTCCTGCTGTTTCGTGAACGCAAGACGATGGGCTTCATGGGCCTTTCGACGGGTCGAGTGTACGGTTGTCGGTGATCCTCCGTGCCCGCGGGAGGGCCGGGCGCGGGGCCCGCGGCCAGCGGAGCGTAGGATCGGGCCTAATCTATGAAACATATCGGCTTGACTCCGGGGAAGCCAGGAAAACTGCGCGTGACCTAGGTCGCATGCGCGAACGCCGTTCATCGCCGAAGCGCTCGCGTTACCGTACCTTGGAGCGTTCCATCCGGCGCCGGCCGGGCTGGGTTCTGACGCCCAGGCCCTACGGTGATCACGACCCACATTGGGGGGCACCGCGTGCACGAATCCCTACGCCATTACCTCGACTTCGCTACCGAGACGGCCTGGCACGCCGGTCGCCTCACGCTCGGCCATTTCCAAACCGGCGTGCGGCCCGAGCACAAGGCTGACGATTCGCCGGTGACCATCGCTGACCGAGAGGCCGAGCAGTTCATTCGCGCCCGCATCGAGCAAGCCTTCCCGGCGCACGCCATCATGGGCGAGGAGTTCGGCGAGAACGAGCAGCAGAATGCCAGCCACCGGTGGTATGTCGATCCGATCGACGGCACCCGGGCCTTCGTCCGCGGCGTGCCGCTCTACGCCGTCCTTCTCGGGCTCGAGATCGAGGGCCGCTGCGAGGTCGGGGTCGCGTACTTCCCCGCACTCGAGGAGTTGATCGCCGCCGCGAGTGGCGAAGGGTGCTGGTGGAACGGCCGGCCGGCCCATGTCTCGACAGTCCCGGCCCTGGGGCAGGGGATCCTCACTCACGGCAACGCCGCTGCCTTTGAACGCCACGGCCGAGGGGATGCCTGGAGGCGGCTTCAGCATGCCGCCGGGTTCTGTGCCGGCTGGGCCGACGCGTACGCCTATCTCCTGGTCGCAACGGGCCGGGCCGAAGTGGGGCTGGACCCGGTCATGAGCGCGTGGGACTGCGCCCCATTTCCGCCGATCCTCCGCGAGGCCGGCGGCTACTTCGGCGACTGGGACGGCAACGAGACGATCCACGCTAAGGAAGCGCTTGCCACCACACGGGCGCTGATGGATGAGGTCCTTAGCGTGATTCGGGGACCATGACGGATCGGCCGGGAGTCACGTGGCAGGACACCATTGCCGCAATCCCCGACTTTGCCATCGCGGGCGTGTGCCGGACGACGCGCACCAAACGCGTGCTCGGGCTCGGCGTGTTCTACACGCTCATCGTGGTGGGCTTCTCCCTTGGGTTCAAGACTTGGTGGCCGTTGGTCGGGTTCTGGGCGCTCACCGTGAACCGCCTGCTCGGCGCGTTGGTGGGCCAGGCGCCGAGTGGGGCAGAGCGCGAGCTCATCCGCCGTAGCTGGGGCATCGGCGCGCTGTTCTACCTCCTGGCCGTGATGATCACGACCCTCGCGCCGATCCCGCCGTTCGGAATCGACGAAGCGGCAATCGGGGCGGCTAACCTGCCCAGCAGCGGGCTCTGGGTGAGAGAGCCCTACCGCGTGGTCGCGGCAGCATTTCTCTATTTTGCGGCACGCGGCGTGTCGGAGCTGGTCGGACACCGGTGGTTCAAGGGCGCTGCCACGGGCCCGAGCAGGGTCTGAGTTCATGGAGACGGGCCCTCTAGAGGCCGTTTTTCGGAATTCACGTGCACTTCATCCCTTTTTCATCCTCCGGAGCCCACTAGAGAGAGTCCGCAACGGTCGTCCGCCAGGCAGCGCCCGGTTTTCGACCATACTCGCATCACTAAGAGGAGGCCTACCATGTCCGACGCTCGAGAGCGCGACGACGGCCCGGATTCCAAGCAGGGGGTCAGCCGCCGCGGGTTCCTGAGCTCCGTCGGGACGGGGGCCCTGTCCCTCGCCGCGGCGCGACAGGCCGCCGCCGCCGAGATGCCGCCGCCCACGGAGGTCGTCCAGGCCGCCGAGCTGACCCAGGTCGTGCTCCAGATCAACGGTCGTCAGCACCAGCTCTTGGTGGAACCGCGCTGGTCCTTAGCGTACGTGCTCCGCGAGCGCCTCGGACTCACCGGCACCAAGGTGGGCTGTGAGCGGGGCGAGTGCGGTGCCTGCACGGTGCTGATCGGCGATACGCCCCGATACGCCTGCATGACACTGGCCGTGGAGGCCGAAGGCGTGACCATTACGACCCTCGAGGGCCTGATGCTTGGCGAAGACCTGGGTCCGACCCAGCAGGCGTTCGTCGAGGAAGACGCCTACCAGTGTGGCTACTGCACGCCGGGGCAGATCATGACCGTGGAAGGTCTCGTGCGGGCCCAACCGGATCCGTCGCTCGAGACGATCCAGGTCGGCATGAGTGGCAACCTGTGTCGTTGCGGCGCGTACCCTCACATCTTCCGCGCCGCGCGCCGAGCGGCTGCGCTCCGCCGGGGTGAAGGAGGTGCGTCATGACCGCCGAGCGCGACGAACGATATTGGGAGGAGGGGCTCGATATCCCGCAGACGCCGGCGCCGTCCAGTGATCCCGAACCCTGGAAAGAGACACGAATCGTCGGCACACCCCGGCCACGCGTGGACGCGTACGAACGGGTGAGCGGCACGGCCGTTTATCCGTCAGATGTCATGCTGCCCCAGATGCTCTATGGGGCGATCCTTCGCTCACCGCATGCCAATGCGGTCGTGAAAGGCGTGGACGTGTCCAGGGCAGAAGCGCTTCCCGGAGTGCGTGCGGTGATCTCGGCCTTCACGCCGACCGACCGCTCGATTCGCGGGCACGAGACGCTGCTCCGCGAGGACCTGTTCGTGCCGCACTGCCGGTTCGAGGGGGAAGTGGTCGCGGCCGTCGCGGCCGACACCCCGTACCAGGCGGCCGATGCCGTGCGGGCGATCGCGGTCGAGTACGACGTGCTTCCGTTTCTCGCCGACGAGCGACGAGCGCTCGACAGCGACGCGCCCCTGGTGCACGAGACCGGCAACCGAGTTTCTGCACCGGGCCGCTATTCGCGTGGCGACGTGGAGGGTGGCTTCGCCGAGGCCGACGTGGTGCTGGAGCGGGAGTACCGCACCGAGGCCGAGATTCACACGCCGATGGAGTTACACGGCTGTGTGGCCAGGTGGGACGGCGACGCGCTCACCCTCTGGGAGTCGACGCAAGGGGTGTTCTCGGTTCAGGCCCAGGTGGCCTCATCGCTCGGCATGCCGCTTTCGAAGGTGCGCGTGGTGGGCCATTACGTCGGTGGCGGGTTCGGTAGCAAGCTCCAGCCTGGGAAGTACACGCTCATTGCGGCCCTGCTCGCCAAGCAGACCGCACGACCAGTGAAACTCTTCCTGACGCGCGAGGAGTCGTATCTCACGGTCGGCAACCGGCCACCCAACAACATGCGGCTCAAGGCGGGCGTGAAACGTGACGGAACGCTCACCGCGCTGGACTTCTACGCTACCGGCACCGGCGGCGCGTACCGGGCCGGCGGCACCGGGGCGCTCGACTGGCTGATTCGCGATCTCTACGCGTGCGCCAACGTGCGCATCGAGACACAGGATCTCTACATCAACGCCGGCCCCGCCAGACCATTCCGCGCCCCGGGGCACCCGCAATGCGCGTGGGCCCTGGAGCAGCTGATGGACGAGATGGCCGACGCGATCGGCATGGATCCCGTCGATCTCAGGCTCAAGAACGTGCCGACGGTGAGCCAGGGCCGAGGCAATGCCCCGTATACCACGACCGGACTCGCGGCCTGCATCGAGGAAGGGGCCAAGGCGTTCGGGTGGCGTGAGGCCCGGAGTGCGCTGCTGCGCCAGCCGGCCGACGCGGCGGTGCGGCGCGGCGTGGGCATGGCAGCCGGGCTCTGGGTGGCAGGCGGCGGCGGACCGCCGTCCACGGCCATCGTGAAGCTGTTTGCCGACGGCAGCGTCAACCTGAACATGGGGGCGAGCGACATCGGCACCGGCACCAAGACGGTGATGGCGATGGTGGTCGCCGAGGAGCTTGGCGTGGATCCCGACGCCGTGCAGATCGAGCACGCCGACACGGGCAGCACGC
>Ga0224512_10000851_pt1 | contig 31196 bp, 26 predicted proteins | sample SF_May12_sed_USG_4_FD_169103 | JGI IMG/M metagenome (GOLD analysis project Ga0224512, IMG submission 169103) | Sediment microbial communities from San Francisco Bay, California, United States - SF_May12_sed_USGS_13 | ecosystem: Environmental > Aquatic > Marine > Sediment | place: USA... | reverse complement strand
CCTGAACAACGTGGATCGGATTCAAGGCAACGAACATGATTACAACCGGCTGCAGCTTGACGTAGAATTCAAATTCGATTGACGGCTTTCGGATGGGCTGCCGACGCCCTTAACATCGGGACCGACTGGTAACAAATGACATTACCGAACAAGCGACTGCTTAACCTGGCAGGGTTTCTTGCCTGTGCCGGCATGATGGGCTTTGCCCTCTATGCCCAGTACGTCTTGTTGCTCGACCCTTGCCCGCTGTGCGTTTTGCAACGCGTCGCGACCATTTTGCTGGGCATCGTGTTCCTGGTCGCCGCTTTGCACAATCCCGGCATGCTGGGTTCTCGAATCTACGCTGTGCTGATAACGCTGACGGCCGGAGACGGCGTGGCGGTCGCGATTCGGCACGTGTATTTGCAGAATCTACCGGCCGACAAAGTGCCCGCGTGCGGACCGGGCCTGGAATACATCCTGGGCAATTTTCCGCTTGGCGATGCACTCAACATGATTTTCAAAGGCTCAGGCGAATGTGCCGAAGTCGTTTGGCGTTTATTCGGACTGTCGATGCCGACCTGGGTGATCATCGGACTCGGTGGGCTCGGCATTGCGGGCATCTGGAACAACCTCCGAAAAGCCTGATCCACCACCTACCACCCATCACCCAGGAATCGACGTTGCTGTAGCGGCGTCGATCGCCGGGGAATCTCAGTCGCTCGGACAGCTGCTTCGCAAACTCGCTTTGTGAGACACCCCGGCGCTCACCGCCGCTGACCCGACGTGCTGATCTGGGCAATCGGACGAGATGTTTGCTGGCGAGACATAAAGCGAGCGTAGCGAGACAGTCCGCCAGCAAAGCATGTCGGCCGGTTGCCCCAGGTAGGTTGTCGATCGACGCCGTGGTTAGAAATGCGGGTCGTGAGTCATGGTGGGTGGAAGGTGGCCGCGGGTTAAAGCAGCATCAACTCCATGATGCGTCGATACATCCGAGTCAACGTAACGACGTCCTCGGCTTTCACGTGTTCATCGATCTTGTGAATAGACGCGTTAACGGGTCCGAGTTCCACCACGTCGGTTCCAGCTGGTGAAATGAACCGGCCATCGGAGGTTCCGCCACCCGTGGACAGCTGCGGTGCATTGCCGGTTTCTTCGGTGACCGCTTGCGAGACCGCATCGATGAGCTTGCCCGGCTTGGTGAGGAAGGGTTCTCCCGACAGGTGCCAGTTCAGTTCATAGTCGATGTCGTGCGCATCAAAGACGCTTTCGACTTTCTCCTGCAGCGACTCGTGCGTCCATTCGGTCGAGTAACGGAAATTGAAGCGGGCCGAGAGTTCGCCGGGCGTGACATTCGGTGCCCCGATGCCAGCCCTGACATCGACAACCTGGAAACTGGTCGCCGGAAAATAGTCATTGCCGTTGTCCCATTCGATATGGTGCAGTTCGGCCAGGACCGGGGCAAAGCGGCGAATCGGGTTATCGGACAGCTGCGGATAGGCGACGTGACCCTGCACGCCGCGGACGGTCAGCATACCGCTCAACGAGCCGCGTCGCCCGATTCGCACTATGTCGCCGAGTTCCTGCTCGCTGGACGGTTCGCCCAGAACACACCAGTCGATGTGTTCGTCACGTTTTTTTAACGCTTCCATTACTTTGAGAGTGCCGTCCCGTGCACGGCCTTCTTCATCACTGGTTATCAACAGCGCGAGACTACCGTCATGGTCCGGGTGTGCAGCCAGGAAATCCTCGAGCGCGACGATCATTGCAGCGAGGCCGCTTTTCATGTCGGCCGATCCGCGTCCGTAAATGAGATCGCCGATAAAGGTCGGTTCGAATGGCCCGCTGCTCCACGCGTCTTCGTCGCCGGGAGGAACGACGTCGGTGTGGCCGGCAAAGCAGAGTATAGGCGATGCCGTTCCGCGCCGCGCCCACAAGTTCGTTACATCATCGAACTGTAGCGTTTCGCAATCGAATCCGAGTCGGTTCAGATGCTCGGCCAGCACCAGCTGACAGCCGGCATCGTCAGGCGTCACCGAGGGTCGCCGGATCAGGTCGCACAACAGGTCGATTACGGGCTCGTTCCGCAGGTCAGGCATTGCTGCAATAAGTCACTTTACGCTATAAAAAATATAAGAAAACAAAAAACTGTCCCCTTAATGGCTATTTGTTGCTCTTCCAGAAATTTGCGAAGCGTTTTTCCGAGAACCCGACAGCCAGGAATTTCTCGGATTCGAGTACCGGGCGTTTCAGCAGCGTCGGCTGCTCGAGCAGCAGAGCAAACGCGCGATCCCGGTCCAGATCGTTGCGATCGACTTCCGCAATCTTGCGCCACGTCAGACTTCGCTTGTTGACCAGCTTGGTCCAGTCAATTCGCGCCGCCCACCGTTCCAGCATCTGAATGTCGAGTCCGTCATCTCGAATATCATGAAATCGAAACTCGATGTCATGCTCGGCGAGGTACTTACGTGCGTTCCTGCACGTATCGCAACTCATGATTCCGTAAACGGTCAGCATTTTCTGTTAGTCCAGATTTCTCAAGAGATCGTTCAAACCGGTTTTCGCACGCGTCTTTGCGTCAACCTGCTTCACTATAACCGCACAATATAGTGAATACTTTCCGTCCGTCGAGGGCAGGTTGCCAGCAACGACGACAGAACCTGGCGGAATCCGCCCATAGCTGATTTCACCGGTCGCCCGATTGTAGATGCGGGTACTCTGGCCCAGGTAGACGCCCATCGAGATGACCGAGCCTTTCTCCACGACGACGCCCTCGACAACCTCGGAGCGGGCTCCGATGAAGCAGTCGTCTTCAATAATAGTCGGGCCGGCTTGTATCGGTTCGAGCACGCCGCCGATGCCGACCCCACCCGAGAGGTGTACATTCTTGCCGATCTGCGCGCAGCTGCCGACGGTTGCCCAGGTATCGACCATCGTTCCACTGTCGACGTAAGCGCCGATGTTGACGTAGCTCGGCATGAGTACCACGTCCGGTGCGACATACGCGCCACGACGAACGATGGCATCTGGCACCACGCGCACGCCGTCGGCCGCGAATTGCTCTGCCGTGTAGTCGGCGTACTTCATCGGTACCTTGTCATAGAAGCGGCTGTGTCCGCTCTCGATCACCTGGTTGTCGGCCAGGCCGAAACTCAGCAGCACGGCTTTCTTGAGCCACTGGTTGACATGCCACCCGCCGGCTACAGGCTCGGCTACGCGCGCTTCGCCCGAGTCGAGCATGGTGATCGCTTGCGCGACGGCCGCTTCCACTTTGGGCCTGTCTTCAAAGCCCTGCGCGCGGTTATCAAAAGCCTTTTCAATTATTATTTCCAGTTCTTGCATGCGAGTGTCCGTCAATCGAGGTCGCTGTCCAGCCTGGTCAGCAATGCCTGTCGTAATTCTTCCTGCTTGTTCTCATCGAGATGTCTTCCCGCCTCGTCGCTGATGTAGAAAACGTCCTCGGCACGTTCGCCAATGGTCATGATTTTCGCGGCCTCGATATCGACCTCTTGCTCTATGAATACGCGGCCGATCTCGCTCAAAAGCCCCGGCCGGTCAGCGGCGACGATTTCGAGCACGGTTTTGTCGCTCGACGTGCTCGGGCTGAACTCGACAGTGGTCCGAGTAGTGAACATGCGGGCCTGCCGGTGCACGGTGCGGGTCACGGTGAGATCGTCGTCATTATCTGTCAAGACCGTTGTCAGTGCGCGCCGAATTTTGTTCAGGCGGGAATCGTCAAGTTCCACCCGGTCGTCAAGCTCCATGAAAACAAACGAATCAATACTGTAGCCCTTTTCCAGCGGCACGATACGAGCGTCCATAATGGTCATGCCGAGTTCATCCAGCACGGCAGTTGCGTGTGCGAACGTCCTCTTGGCACGTGGCGTATAAATTACCGCTTCGACGCCGTCACCGGTTTCGCGGCGGCGCACATCAACCAGTCCGACTTCCGACGACGTGTTGGAGTCGGCCAGCCATTGCGTATGCCAGGCAATCTCAGCGCCGCGATGGCGCAGGAAATAATTGGAGTTCATGAGTTGCCAGACGTTGTCGATATGCTTGTCGGCCAGGCCATTGCCATGAAGTATTTCACGCGCTTTGGTCTGTTTCTCGAGTATCAGCTGCTCGCGGTCAATCGGATTTTCCAGCCCGCGCCGCATTGCCCGCCGCGTCAACTCGTAAAGATCGTGGAATAGCTGTGCTTTCCAGGAGTTCCAGAGCTTCGGGTTGGTGCCTCGGACGTCAGCAATAGTCAGCAAATACAGGTAGTCGAGGTGCAGAGCGTCGCCGACGATCGATGCAAACTCGCTGATCACGTCCGGGTCGCCGATGTCTTTCTTTTGTGCCGTTGTTGACAGTATGAGGTGATGCTTGACCAGCCAGGCAACAATACCGGCCTGGTATTTGCTCAGCCCGTGTTCGAGACAAAAAGCGCGGGCGTCGACTGCCCCCAGCTCCGAATGATCACCGCCGCGGCCTTTGGCGATGTCGTGGAAAAGCCCGCCCAGGTAGGCGATTTCCGGCTGCTCCAGCGACTGCATGATCTGGCTGCATTGCGGAAATTCCTTATCGAATCGGGACAGCGCGAAACGCCGCAGGTTGCTAACGACAAACAACGTGTGTTCGTCCACCGTATAGGCATGAAACAGGTCGTACTGCATTCGTCCGACAATTCGACCGAAGGAGGGGATGTAGAGACCCAGTACGCCATAGAGGTTCATGCGCCGCAGTTCATGTGTGACGCCTTCCGGTGCGCGAAGAATGCTCAGGAACAGACGGTGGTTGCGAGGATTCTGACGAAACTCGTCATCGATCAGGTGCAGATTGCGCCGGATGTCACCGATCGTGTACGCGCTGACACCACGAATCTCCGGGTTCTGCTGCAACACCAGGAACAGTTCGAGCAGCGCCGATGGATCGTTGGCAAAGACCTGGTCGCCGCTGGTCTGAAGGAAGCCATTCTTGATCTGGAACCGCTCGTCGAGCGGTTCCGGTTGCGCGTTCGGGTCCATCAGGATCGCTTCTTCGAACAGCTGCAGCAGCATTTCGTTGAGACGGCTCAGGTTCATGACCGTGCGGTAATAACGCTGCATTAATTGCTCGACGGCCAGTGTGTAGCTCGCATCTTCGTAGCCCAGCAAGTGCGCCAGCTTGATCTGGTGATCGAACAAAAGGCGGTCTTCGCGGCGGCCGGTCAAAATGTGCAGGCCGAAGCGAATTCGCCACAGGAAGGTTTGGCCGTCCTCGAGTCGTTTAAGCTGACCCGGTGTCAGGAACTTGTGCTCCACGAGTTCGGCCAGCGTAGCGGCACCAAAATGGCGTTTGGCGACCCAGCCGATCATCTGGATGTCGCGAAGCCCCCCCGGGCTGCCTTTGACATTGGGTTCCAGGTTATAGGCCGTGTCATGGTAACGGTGGTGGCGGGCGATCTGTTCCTTGCGTTTTTCCTGGAAAAACTCCGTGGACGGCCACATTTTGTCCGGTGCGATCATCGCCTGCATCGCGTCGAAAAGGGCCGCCGGACCCGCCAGGAGCCGCGCTTCCATTAGTGTTGTGGCGACGGTCAGGTCCGCGCTGGCTTGCTCAAAGCACTGCGCGATCGTGCGTACGCTGTGGCCGATCTCCAGGCCGATATCCCATAAGGCCGTAATGAATGCCGATAACGCGTCCTCCGCGCCTGGTGGTAACTCGTCCGGCAGCAACACCATGACGTCGACGTCGGAATAGGGGTGCAATTCGCCGCGGCCGTAACCGCCGACGGCAACAAGGGCAGCGCCCGATTCGTCGAGCTCGTGCCGCCACAGCTTGTTCAGCTGTTCATCGATAACGGCGGCGCGTGCATGCACGAGATCGACCACCGAATCACCGGCTTCGAACCGTCTCTTCAGTTCATCGCTGGCCGCGGCCAAAGCCGCGCGGATTTCGACGTAACTTGTTGAATTATCAACGATCGTTTGCGCCAAGTGTCAGAACCTCGTAGCCGTCGGCCGTAATCAGTACGGTATGTTCCCACTGCGCGGACAGGCTGTGGTCCTTTGTTACTACGGTCCAGCCGTCCGGCAGCAGTTTTACGTTCGCTTTGCCGGCGTTCACCATCGGTTCGACCGTTAGCGTCATGCCCTCGCGCAGCTCGATGCCCGTCCCGGCCTTGCCGTAGTGCAGCACCTGGGGGTCCTCGTGAAAAGATTGTCCGATACCGTGACCGCAGTACTCGCGAACCACCGAGAAGTGGTTCTTCTCAACATGCTTTTGCACGGCGGCGCCAACGTCGCCAAGATGCTTGCCGGGAGCGAGTTCTTTTATGCCTAACCACATGCTTTCAAAAGCAATTTCTGACAATCGCTGTGCCTGGACGGTGGGCTTTCCGACAAAGAACATACGGCTCGTGTCGCCATGATAGCCGTCCTTGATAACGGTCACGTCAATGTTCAGGGCATCGCCGGATTTCAGCGTCTTGTCGCCAGGAATACCGTGGCAGACCACGTGGTTGACGGATGTGCAGATCGACTTTGGAAAACCACGGTAGTTGAGCGGGGCCGGGATCGTGTCTTGCTCAACGGTCATGTACTCATGGCAGATACGGTCGAGCTCGCCGGTCGTGACCCCTGGTTTAACATAATCCCCAATCATGTCCAGCACCTCGGACGCCAGCCGCCCCGCAACACGCATCTTTTGGCGTTGTTCCTCATTCTTGATCGTAACGGTCATAGGCTTGGCACTGTGCTCACTGGTCATTGGCCCGATCCCGCGGAGCGGGTCGGTCTGGAGATCCGGGTCGAGGTGAAATTCCTGCAATTCCGCGTTGTTGGGTGCGGTCGGCTATGGTATAAAGCGCGCGCGCCGGTAGCAACCTAGTTGCTGCCAGGGGCAAAAAAACTACACACGCATACCGTCACGTCTCGCAGGGTGCCCCACCAAAAAAGGGGTTGCGGGATGGGGTATGCGGAGGCCTAACCCGGAGATATAGAAATGGCAGACGTAACCATGCGCCAGATGCTAGAGGCTGGCGTGCATTTTGGTCATCAGACCCGTTACTGGAACCCAAAGATGGCTCCCTTCATCTTTGGCGAACGTAACAAGATCCACATCATCAATCTTGAGAAGAGCTTGCCACTGGCGCGCGAAGCGAGTGCGTTCGTGAAAGCTACCGTCGCTGACGGCGGCACTATCCTGTTTGTCGGCACCAAGCGCGCAGCACGTGAAGCTGTTCAGGCTCATGCGAAGCGTTGCGAGATGCCGTTTGTGAGCCAAAGATGGCTTGGCGGCATGCTCACGAACTACAAGACAATTCGTCAGTCCGTGAAACGACTCGTAACGCTTGAGCAGATGGCTGAAGAGGGCGGCTTCGAAGGACTCACCAAGAAAGAAGTGCTCGGCCTGAGCCGTGAACAGGAAAAACTCGAACGCAGTCTTGGTGGTATCAAGAACATGCGCTCCCTTCCCGATGTACTTTTTGTCGTCGACGTCGATCACGAAGACATCGCCATCCGCGAAGCGAAGAAACTCAGAATTCCCGTGGTCGCCATCGTGGATACGAACTGCTCGCCCGAAGGTGTCGACTATATCGTGCCGGGCAACGACGATGCGATGCGGGCCATCGAGCTTTATGCCGGACTGATTGCAGATGCGGTTCTGGACGGCAAGGCGTCGCTGCCGGAAGTCGCGCTCGGAGAAGATGAATTCGTTGAACTTGACGAACATGGCAAGCCGAAGAAGAGTCGCGCCAAGAAGAAAATGGCCAAGAAGAAGGCGGCCAAGAAAGCCGTGGTAAAGAAGAAGGCGTCCATCAAGAAGATCGAGCCCGAAGCTGAAGTGAAGGCAGAGGAAAAATCCGAGCCTGAAGCGAAAGCCGAGACGAAGGCAAAGCCTGAAGCCAAAGTGAAGGCCGAGGAAAAAGCCGAGCCCGAAGCCAAAGCGGAGACGAAGGCGAAGCCTGAAACCGAAGTGAAGGCAGAGGAAAAATCCGAGCCTGAAGCGAAAGCCGAGACGAAGGCAAAGCCTGAAGCCAAAGTGAAGGCCGAGGAGAAAGCCGAGCCCAAAGCGACAGCCGACAAGACGCCCAAGCCGGAAGTCAAAGCCGACGAAGAAGCTGAAGCCAAGCCAAAAGCAAAGGCAAAAGCAAAGAAGAAGGCCAAACCCAAAGCAGCAGCCAAGACGAAGGCAACAACGGCGAAAAAGGCGAAGCCGAAGGCCAAGCCCAAAACTGATGAGACGGCGGGAGACTAGGCCATGTCTGTTACTGCATCCATGGTTAAAGAACTTCGCGAGCGTACCGGCGCCGGCATGATGGAGTGCAAGAAAGCACTCGTGGCAACGAACGGTGATCTTGATGCCGCCGCGGAAGAACTGCGCAAGTCGGGTCAGGCGAAGGCCGACAAGAAGGCGGGCAGAGTTGCCGCCGATGGCCGCATTGTCGTCAGCATAGATGGCAGCAAGGCGATTATTGTTGAGGTTAATTCCGAGACTGACTTTGTGGCCAAAGACGAAAATTTCGTTGCGTTCGCGGAAGCCGTTGCGGCGACGGCGCTGGCCTCAGGTACAACAGACGTTGCGGTTCTTGCTGCGCAAGAAATCGACGGTTCCAGGACCGTTGAAGAGGCGCGTACCGAACTCGTTACAAAGGTCGGCGAAAATATTTCGGTTCGCCGTGTTGCCATTATCGAAAGCAGTGGCCCGATCGGTCACTACACGCATGGAGCCCGCATCGGTGCTGTCGTAGCGCTCAAGGGCGGCGATGAAGAACTGGCGCGTGATATCGCCATGCACGTTGCTGCGATTAACCCGGTCTGCATCGATGAAACCCAGGTGCCAGCCGAAACGCTTGATCGCGAGCGCCGTATCTTTTCGGAGCAAGCCGAAGCGTCGGGCAAGCCCGCCGAAATCATCGAAAAGATGGTGACGGGACGGGTTGCCAAGTTCCTAAAGGAAATTACGTTGCTTGGGCAGCCGTTCGTCAAGGATCCGGATATCACGGTTGGCAAGCTGCTCAAAGGCGCTGGTGCCGGCGTCACTTCCTTTGTGCGCTTCGAAGTCGGCGAAGGCATCGAGAAAAAAGAGGACAACTTCGTCGAAGAAGTGATGGCACAGGTTAAGGGCAGCGGTTGAGAAACTGCGCTTAAGTTGTTGATTTTAGAGCAGACCTTGGTCTGGGAATACGCTAGAATCTACGGCCGCCGGGGTTCCGGCATAAACACGCAAGAGGGCTGTGTATGAGTGATTCTCCTGTTCGGTATCGCCGCGTACTGCTGAAACTCAGCGGTGAGGCGCTGATGGGAGAATTGGATTACGGTATCGAGCCCAGCGTTATTCAGCGCATTGCCGCCGAAATTGCGACAGCGAGAAAGACCGGTGTCGAAATTGCGATCGTCGTCGGTGGCGGCAATATCTTCCGCGGTGCAGGCCTCGCTCGCTCCGGAATGGACCGTGTAACAGGCGACTACATGGGAATGCTCGCGACGGTCATGAATGCGCTGGCCATCCAGGACGCGCTCGAGTCGCTCGACGTGTTCGCCCGCGTTATGTCCGCATTGCAGATCCACGACGTTTGTGAGGACTACATACGCCGTCGCGCCGTTCGACATCTTGAGAAAGGCCGTGTGGTCATTCTCGCGGCAGGCACCGGCAATCCTTTTTTCACGACCGATACCGCCGCGAGTCTCAGGGCGATCGAGATCGGCGCCGACGTATTGCTGAAAGCGACCAAGGTCGATGGCGTCTACGACGACGATCCAATGACTAATTCCGAGGCAACGCGTTTTGACAAAGTGTCGTATGACCAGGTTCTGGCTGACAAGCTTTCCGTCATGGATGCAACCGCAATAGTCATGTGTCGCGATAATGATTTACCGTTGCGCGTATTTAATTTGACACGTGGCGACGCGCTTGTCCGCGCGATGTCGGGTGACGACGTCGGTACGCTGGTTACGAGTTGATACAAGCTCAGGAGTCAATTGAGCATGAGTAGCAGAAGAGGGCACTAATCGTGTTGGATGAAATCAAGAAAGACGCCAGTGCGCGTATGGCCAAGAGCGTCGCCTCAATGCAGCAGGATCTGACCAAGATTCGTACGGGACGTGCACACACGAGCCTGCTCGATCATATTACGGTCGAGTACTACGGCAGTGAGGTACCACTGAACCAGGTATCCAATGTTGGCGTGGAAGATTCTCGAACGCTGATCGTGACACCATGGGAGAAAGATATGGTGAAGGTCATTGAGAAAGCCATTATGGGCTCCGACCTGGGACTGAACCCTGTATCCGCCGGTACTGTTATTCGTGTGCCGTTGCCGCCACTGACAGAAGAGCGTCGCAAAGACCTGATAAAGGTAGTGCGCCACGAGGCCGAAGGCGGGAGGATAGCCGTACGCAATATCCGCCGGGATGCAATGAATGATATTAAAGATCTACTTAAGGAAAAGATGATCGGCGAAGATGATGAGCGTCGCGCTGAAGGGGAGATTCAGGGTATCACTGACAAGTACATCGCGGAGATCGATAAGGTACTCGCGGACAAAGAAGCGGAGTTGATGGAGGTCTGAACGGCCGGATTCCGTCAGCGAACTTTAATGGCCTCCGAAAAACCAAACTTGCCGAGACACGTTGCTGTCATCATGGATGGCAACGGGCGCTGGGCGCGCGCGAGGCAGAAGCCACGCCATGCAGGGCACCGGGCCGGTGTCCAATCTGTTCGTTCAACGGTTGAAGCGGCTGCAACGCACGGCATTGAGTGTTTGACGCTGTTCGCTTTCAGCAGTGAAAACTGGGGCAGGCCGGAAGAAGAGGTCAGTAGCCTCATGTCTCTTTTTGTCGAAGCATTGCGACGCGAAGTCGCCGAGCTGCATCGTAATAACGTACGGCTTCGGTTTATCGGTGCCCGCGAAGATTTAAGCCCTGGTCTCGTCAAGAAAATCGAAGCCGCGGAGGAAAAAACTTGCCGTAATACCGGTTTGTTCGTCAATGTCGCGGTGGCTTACGGGGGGCGCTGGGACATCTTGAATGCGACCAAGCAGATTGCAGCAGAGGTCGCAAAAGGTGATTTGAAGGTTGATGACATCGACGAAGCGCTTGTGTCAGCGAAGCTGCAGTTGGCGGATTGTCCGGAACCGGACTTGTTGATTCGCACGGGCGGGGAGCAGCGCATCAGCAATTTCCTGTTGTGGAATCTCGCCTACGCCGAACTGTGGTTCACCGATGTCTTCTGGCCGGAGTTCGATGCGAAACAGTTCGATCTTGCTCTCGAGTATTTTGCGCGAAAGCAGCGCCGCTACGGACACACTGGTGAACAAATAGGAGCGGCGGGGTGCTAAGAACGCGGATAATAACAGCCGTCATCGCACTCGCGGTACTGGGCGTCGTTCTGTTCGTTATTCCTTCCCAGTTGGCGGAGCTTTTCATTGCCGTCGTGGTCCTGGCGGGCGCGTGGGAATGGTCTGGATTCCTGGGTGTATCGGGTTCCATGTCACGAAGCGCCTACACTCTCGTTATCGGGACCCTCATGGTCGCGACGTATATGCTACTGCCGGTCGTTTCTGTGCCGGTACTGCAAATTGCCTTCCTGTGGTGGTTCGGGGCATTCGTCTGGACCCTGTTCTACCCGACATCGATTCCGCCGATAATTCGGATGATCGTAGGCGCGCTCGTGCTTGTGCCGATGTTCCTGGCGCTGATTCTCCTTTACCGCATGGGGCCTTTGGTATTGCTGTTGGCCCTGTTAATCGTCTGGGCTGCGGACGCCGGCGCCTATTTCGCCGGCAAACAATTCGGGCGCGTGAAACTCGCACCGAGCATCAGTCCCGGCAAGACCTGGGAAGGAGTTCTCGGTGGTCTTGTTGCCGTCGCGTTGCTCGCGCTTGCCGTGGCTCAATGGAGCGATGCCAGCCTGGCGGTGTTACTGCCGTTTTGCCTCGCCGTCGCTGCGCTGTCTATCGTTGGCGACCTGACCGTCAGCATGTTCAAGCGTACTGCCGGCGTGAAGGACAGCGGCAGCCTGTTCCCGGGCCACGGCGGCGTGCTTGATCGTGTGGACAGCGTTGCCGCTGCGGCGCCTTTGTTTGCACTCGGCCTTCGCTGGCTGGAGCTCGTGTAATCATGTGTTCATCTGCCATTCATGCTATTGGCGATAACGTCTGTCATGCGGCGGGAACTGCGGCGGATCGCGCCTGTCGAAATAAACGAAGGATTGTCTATCGCTTGCGCCGCGCCGGAAACTCCAACTGCGAGCGCATGAACAAACCAGGGATGTTTGCGAATTATGGGTAATGCGACGATCAGCCTCCTGGCGTTTATTGCGGCAATAAGCATCCTCGTTGCAGTGCACGAGTTCGGTCATTACATCGTGGGTCGCTGGGCCGGCATGAAAGTGCTCAGATTCTCGATTGGTTTCGGTAGGCCTTTCTGGACGCATGTAGCAGGCAAGGATCAGACGGAGTACTGCGTTTCCACCATTCCCCTTGGCGGTTATGTGCGATTCCTGGATAGTCGCGAAGGGCCCGTCGACAGCGCCGACGAAGGCCGGGCTTTCGATCATCGGCCGATTCCGGCGCGCATCGCCGTTTTGCTGGCGGGGCCGGCATTCAATTTTATTTTTGCGGTGCTGGCTTACTGGGTCTTGTTCGCCGGTGGCGTCATGGCATTGAAGCCGGCTGTAGGAGACGTTACGGCCGGATCTTATGCCGATCAGGCGGGTCTTCAGTTTGGTGACAGAATCGTTGCTGTCGGAGATGTCGAGGCCAGGGATTGGGAGTCGACACTGGTCGCGATACTGGACAATATGGTTGCCGACGGTCGTGTGCCACTGACGCTGGCAGGTGACGACGGGCGGCAGCGTTCGGCGGTCATAAACGTAGGCGAAGACCGCACGCGTTTGACCGAGCCTGGCCTCTTGTTTGAAGGCCTCGGATTTGAAATTTGGCAGCCGCCCGTGGAAATTGGCGTGCTGTCCGACGGCGGCGCGGCCGAATCTGCGGGTCTTATGGTCGGCGATCGCATTCTTTCAGTCGATGAGCAACGTACGAAGACATTCAGCGATCTTGTCAATGTGGTTGCTACGCGCGCCAATCAGCCTGTTGCGATCGAATACGAACGTGATGGTGTTACGTCGACAATCAACGTCGTCCTCGGCGAGCAGGATGTGGGCGGCGAAAAGCGCGGTTTGCTCGGGATCAGTTTGCCGCAAGCAACGTCGGACTATTATTATCGCCGCACGTTTACGCCGCTACAGTCGCTTAATGAAGCGGCGATCAAGACCTGGAGATCCACGGTTTTCACGTTGCATATGCTTAGTCGGATGGTAACCGGCGATGTCTCGATGAAGAACATCAGCGGGCCCATCAACATAGGCCAGATCGCTGGCGAATCCGCCCAGCTCGGTGCCAGGTATTTTCTGAGCTTCCTGGCGATAGTCAGTATCAGCCTGGGAATCTTGAATCTGTTGCCGATACCCATACTTGATGGTGGCCAGATCGTATACCAGGTCATTGAGCTGATAAAAGGCAGCCCGTTGACCGACCGCGCCCAGATACTCGGACAGCAGGTGGGGATATTCGCGTTACTCTTATTAATGAGCTTTGCATTCTATAACGATATAGCGAGAATCCTGGGTTAACCGGGACACACGGAATTACATTGCAAATGAAACACACACTATTCGCACTGCTGGTGCTGCTACCAATGACGACGCTCGCGTTCGGAGAATTCGTTGTTAAGGACATGCGGGTCGAAGGCCTGCAGCGCATATCAGAAGGCACGGTGTTCAACTATTTGCCAATTAATATCGGTGACAATGTTGACAACAATCGTATCGGTGAGGCCATCCGTGCGCTGTACGGTCAAAATCTCTTCGACAATATCGAAATGCGCCGCGATGGCGATACGCTAGTCGTAGTGGTCGTAGAACGACCGTCGATCGAGAGCTTCGAGATTGACGGTAATAAGGACATCAAGACCGAAGACCTGATGGAGTCCCTGCGTGGCGTTGGCCTGGCAAGGGGGCGGACATTTGACCGATCCGTGCTCGACAATGTCGAGATGTTCCTGCGTGAGCAATATTACGATCGCGGCAAGTATGGCGTCGTCATCGATACTGACATCCAGGATCGTCCCAACAATACGGTGCGCGTGAAGATCAATGTCAAAGAAGGTGACCGCGCGAAAATACGCCAGGTGAATATTGTTGGTAATGAGACGTTTGACGAAAAGGACATTCGCGAAGACTTTACCCTGGATACAGCCAACTGGTTATCCTGGATCCGGCAAGATGATCGTTATGCCAAGGAAGCACTGGAAGGCGATCTCGAAATCCTGCGGTCTTTCTATATGGACCGCGGCTATGCCGATTTCAAGATCGAATCCACTCAGGTCGCGATCTCACCGAACAAGAAAGACATTTTCGTCACGATCGGCATTAGCGAGGGCGATCTTTATACGATTTCGGATGTCAAACTCGTCGGCGAAATGGTCGTCCCCGAAGCTTATCTTCGTGGCCTGATTCTCGCCCAGCCGGGTAGTGTCTTTAACCAGCGAGCGCTGACGCAGACCAGCGAATTGATGTCCTTCCGGCTCGGTGAGGAGGGCTATGCGAACGCCGAGATCGAGCCTGTCCCGGAGCTCGATCGCGAGAAGAAAGAAGCGGCGGTGACGTTTTACGTAGATGCCCGGAACCGTGTATACGTTCGTCGTATCAGCTTCAATGGCGTTGACCAGGTGGATGACGAGGTATTGCGACGGGAGATGCGGCAGATGGAAGGTTCATACCTGTCGAATTCGCTGATCGATCGTTCCAAGATCCGACTGCAGCGTTTGCCGTATATCGAAAAAGCAGAAGTGAATAACACGCCGGTGCCCGGCAGTCCCGACCTCGTCGATGTCGACTTCGATCTAGAGTACCGGATGCCGGGACAGTTCTCCGGCGGTGTAGGTTATTCCGAGTCACAGAAACTGTTGCTTAACGGCAGTATTGTGCATACCAACTTCCTCGGCACGGGCAACCGCGTAGCGCTCGAACTCAACTCCGGCCGCTTCCAGAAGCTGTACAGTCTTTCTCATACGGATCCGTATCGGTCGATGGACGGTATACGCCGGACAGTGAGCGTCAATTACCGGGACATCACGCAGTTTACGTCGGCGGCCTCGGACTTCTCGACAACGAGCGCCGGCGCGACGATCGATTATGGGTATCCGATCTCCGAGTACCAGTCGATTTCCGTTGGTGCCACTTTTCAACATTCGGAGTTAGTGTCCTCGTCACGCAGCACGCTACAGGCGCAGGAATGGGTTGCCAATAACGGTAGTCAGTTTACAGAGAATCTGCCCAATGGCGGAAGCATTTTTGGTACGGAGTTCGATACCGTCGAGCTGATCGCCGGCTGGACCTACGACAGCCGGAATCGCTCCTTGTTTGCCAATCGAGGCACGCGTCAGCAGCTGTTCCTGGCGATGACGGTGCCGGGTAGCGACGTTGAGTATTATCAAGCACGCTACACTTTCACGAAGTACTTTCCGATCACGCGTAAGTGGATACTGCGCTTCAATTCGGAAGTCGGTATTTCAGAAGGCATTGGGGCTACGACGGCGGCGCCACCGTACAAGCAGTTCTATGGTGGCGGCCCGCAGTCGGTACGCGGCTTCAAGGAATCCTACCTCGGACCACGTGACAGTTTCGGCCGCCCGTATGGCGGTAACGTATTGGTTGCAAGTCAGCTAGAGCTTATACTCCCGCTGCCGGACAAGTGGGCCAGCCAGGCGCGAGCCAGCCTTTTTTACGATGTGGGCAATGTATTCAACACGGGCGAAGTTGCGTTTACGGACAAGCTGGGTAGCCCGTTCTCGTATGAACCCGACCTGGACGATTTGCGCACATCGGTAGGGATCGGCGTGCAGTGGCTGGCGCCGTTGGGACTGTTCCGATTTAGTTATGCATACCCGCTGAATGTATATGACGGTAATGACAGGTATTACGGAGATGAACTGGAGAGATTTCAGTTCTCGATTGGACAAGCGTTTTAAGGAATGGAAATTTTATGAGTCTTGTAAAGCAGAAAATGGTTAAAGCAGTATTTGGCATCGCGATGGTATTTGTGTTGGTACTGCCAGCAGCGGCACAGGAAACGAAAATTGGTGTCGTTAGCTTGCCTGCGCTGATCGAGCGTGCACCACAAACCAAGATCGCCATGGATGCTTTGCAGGAAGAGTTTGCGCCACGTCAGCGTGAATTCCTGGCAAAGCAGAAGGAATTTGAAGATCTCACTGCCAAAGCGCAGAAAGATTTCGCGGTGATGGGTGAAACCGAACGTCGTAACGCAGAAAAGGATTTGCGGGACCTGCAGCGTGAAGTTGCTCGCTTGCAGAATGAGTTCCGGGAGGACCTGAATCTTCGCCAGAATGAAGAGTACGGTATTCTGCAGCGTGCGATGCTCAAGGAAGTACAGGATTACGCGCAACAACAGGGTTACGACCTCATCGTTGGTGACGGCGTGCTCTTTGCCAGCACCGCAATGAATATTACGGAGCAGGTATTGCGAGCCGTCGAAGCAAACCACCAGGCAACGAGCGCTCGCTAGCTCGCAGGGAAACGTCCACTCCCATGCCGATCAGCCTCGGAGAACTGGCCACCCAATTTGGTTGCGAGCTGATCGGTGATCCTGATGTCCTGGTGAGCGGGGTCGCATCACTGCCAAATGCCGGTCCGGAATCGCTGAGTTTCCTTGCCAGCGCCGCCTACAAAAAACAGCTGTCTTCGACGAAGGCGGCTGCTGTCATTTTGCGCGCCGGCGATGCCGACGAATCGCCCGTAGCCGCCATTCTTCACGATGACCCTTACGCGTGCTATGCGCGTATGGCGGCCGTTGTGTGCCCACCGCCGACCTACGAACCAGGCGTGCACGCGTCGGCTGTCGTCGCGTCGTCGGCGACGGTCGCGGATAGCGCCCATCTCGCGGCAAATATCGTTATCGGAGAGCGCTCATCGATTGGTGAAAACGTCTACCTGGGGCCAGGCACGGTCATAGGACCGGACTGCATTATCGGTCACGATTGCCGTTTTATCGCTAATGTCACACTGGCGCGCAGCGTTGAGATTGGTGACCGCGGCGTTTTTCATCCGGGCGTAGTCATAGGCGCTGACGGGTTTGGCAACGCGATGACGCCAGACGGCTGGGTGAAAGTACCGCAGCTAGGCGGCGTACGCATTGGCAATGACGTTGAGATTGGGGCCAATACGACAGTGGATTGTGGTGCATTGGAAGATACCATTATCGAAGATGGCGTGCGCATCGATAACCTGTGCATGATCGGACACAACGTGCATATAGGCGCGCACACCGCGATGGCGGCTACAACGGCGATCGCCGGCAGCACGATCATAGGCAAGCGCTGCATGTTTGCTGGCAGGTCCGGTGCGGTCGGTCATATCACGATTTGTGATGACGTCATTGTTGCGGCGATGACGTTCGTCTCGAAAGACGTCAAGACTCCCGGCACCTACGCAGCCAGTTTCCCTGCAGATGATGCGCGAAGCTGGTCAAAACAACTTGCGAGGTTCCGGCGTCTCGGCAAATTGACCGAACGTGTCAAAAAACTTGAGAAAGGCGGCGAGTCGTCCTCGGATTAAACGCATGATTCATTCGACAGCGATTATCTCGAACAAGGCGGACTTAGCGGACGATGTCGTCGTGGGCCCGTATGCCGTTATTGGTGACGATGTAGAGATAGCCAGCGGTACGCAAATCGACAGCCATGTAGTGATCAATGGCCCGACGAAAATCGGCAAAGACAATCACATCTACCAATTTGCGTCGATCGGAGATGACCCGCAGGACAAGAAGTATGCGAACGAACCTACGCGATTGATCATCGGAGATCGCAATACCATTCGTGAGTTCTGCACAATCAGTCGCGGCACGACGCAGGACGAGGGAGAGACGGTCATCGGCGATGATAACTGGATCATGGCTTATGTCCACATCGCCCACGATTGCATCGTCGGTAACAAGACGATTATGGCGAACAACACGACATTGGCTGGCCATGTGCACATCGGGGATTGGGTAATTTGTGGGGGATTTTCGGGCGCACATCAATTTTGCAGGATTGGCGCACACGCTTTTCTTGGAATGTACGCGGGCGTCAATCGCGATGTTCCCGCTTATACGATGGTCTCCGGACAACCGGCGACGCCGCGCGGGATCAATAGCGAGGGACTCAAGCGGCGTGATTTTTCGGCGGATCAAATTCGCAACATCAAGAATGCGTATCGCCTGACATTCAGACGGGGCAAGAAGTTGTCCGAAGCGATCGAAGAAATTTCGATACTTTGCGAGGATCAGCCTGAACTGAATCTGTTCCTGGAATCGCTGCGCTCATCCGAGCGCGGCCTGGTTCGATAAAGTCCTGCCAATGAAGATCGGTCTGGTTGCTGGTGAATCCTCCGGCGACCTGCTGGGTGCAGGTCTGATCCGGGCGTTACGTGAACGCGCGCCGGATGCGACGTTCGAAGGCGTTGCAGGTCCTGCGATGGTCGCAGCGGGCTGCGAGCAGTGGGAGCCCGCAGAATCGCTTGCGGTCATGGGGCTCGTTGAGCCGCTGGCGCATATCCCGCGCCTGCTGCGACTCCGAAAATCATTGATCAATCGCTGGCGGGCGTCACCACCTGACGTGTTTGTTGGTATCGATGCGCCGGACTTCAATCTCGGCCTCGAAAAAAAGCTCCGCAAGAGCGGCATCAAGACTGTTCACTATGTCAGCCCGTCTGTCTGGGCATGGCGACCGGGCCGTATTCAAACGGTCAGGGTGGCTGCGGACAGGGTGCTTTGTATATTGCCGTTCGAAAAGCCGTTGTACGATCAGCACGGAGTCGACGCCGTTTTTGTCGGCCATCCCAAGGCCGACAGTATCCCGGCGAGGCTGGACGCCTTCCCGGCTCGGCAAACGCTTGGCCTCGATGCGAGCGAAGTCGTCGCCGTTCTCCCTGGCAGCCGTCGTGGCGAGGTGGCCCGGCTCGGAGCGATCCTTGCAGCAGCAGCAAAGCTGCTGGCCGCGGCACGCCCGGGCATACAATTCGTTACTCCCGTGGCGACACCCGCATTGCGACCGCTAATTGAGGCACAGCTTCGCGATGCCGGGGTTGCCGACAGCTTCCTGCTCATCGATGGTGACTCGGAAACGGCCATCGTCGCGGCCGACGTCGTATTGCTTGCCTCGGGTACCGCCGCACTGGAGTCGGCCTTGCTCGGCAGACCGACGATCGCGGCTTATCGCCTGGCACCAATGACCTACGCGATTGCCAAAGGCCTGCGACTCGTACAACTGACTCACTACACGCTGCCGAACCTGCTTACCGAAACGCCGCTGGTGCCCGAGTTCATTCAGAACGATGCCAAGCCACCGGCACTGGCGGCCGCCGTCATCAGCATGCTGGACAATCCTGACCGCAGGCATTTCATCATCGGTGAATTTGCTAAACTGCGTAGCGAGCTGGCACTCGGTGCGGACCAGCGTGCGGCCGAATCGGTGTTCGAGCTTGCGCAATCGTAGACCTTCTATGCAGCAGGCCAAATTGTTCGAATTCAGAGGATTGATCGCCGGTGTCGATGAGGCAGGTCGCGGTCCGCTTGCCGGCCCCGTGGCGGCGGCTGCGGTTATTTTGCATCCGGACCGGCCCATTGCCGGCCTCGAGGATTCGAAGAAGCTGTCGGCAGGGCGCCGTGATGCATTGGCCGAAGAAATACGAACACGGGCCCTTGCATGGTCTGTCTCCTGGGCGGACCCGGCTGAAATAGACGCGTTGAATATTCTGGCGGCGACGTTGCTGGCGATGCGGCGGGCTATTCTCGGTTTGTCGGTGGAGCCGAGCGGCGTCAAGGTGGACGGCAATCGACTGCCGAATTTGAGTTTTGGGGACAGGCGCGTTGCCGGCGAAGCGATTGTCGGAGGTGATCGCAAAGTGGCAGAAATCAGCGCCGCCTCGATCATTGCGAAGACGACGCGCGATCGTATGATGGTCGAACTGGACAGGATTTACCCGTGTTATGAATTTGCACGCCACAAAGGCTATGGCACCGAAGTGCATCGCGCCCGGCTGCGCGAATTTGGCCCGTGTCGTGAACACCGGTTTACGTTCGCACCGCTAAGAACAGTGTCATGAAGTCGCCCACATTCGTTCACTTGCACCTGCACACCGAGTATTCACTGGTGGACAGCACCGTGCGCATTCCCGCGCTCATGGAACGCTGTGTTGCGATGGGAATGCCGGCGGTTGCACTGACGGATCAAAATAATCTGTTCGGGCTCGTGAAGTTTTTTCGTAAGGCGATCGCGGCAGGCATCAAACCGGTCATCGGTCTCGATCTTCGTATCATGAACGAAGAGGAACCCAACCGGCCTTACACACTGTTACTGCTTTGTCAGAACAACGCGGGCTATCGTAATTTATCGCAGATTGTCACGCGCAGTTACCTGGAGGGCCAGGTGCGCGGCCTGCCAATGGCGCGACGAGAATGGCTGGACCCGCAAAGCTGCGAGGGCCTGATTGCATTATCGGGTGGGCTGCAAGGAGATATCGGCCATGCATTGCATGGCGGTCACGACAAGAAAGCGCGTGGGCTGCTGGAAGGCTGGCAGGCCACGTTTCCCGATCGTTTCTATATTGAGTTGATCCGCACGGGGCGCGCCGGTGAAGAGGATTGCGTGCGCTCGAGTGTCGCCCTCGCGAGCGAGACACACGTACCCGTCGTTGCAAGCAACGATGTCCGGTTTGTCAGCCAGGACGATTTCAATGCTCACGAGGCCCGTGTCTGTATTCATGACGGCCGTGGCCTGGCAGACGCGGATCGGCCGCGGAAATACAGCGTCAGCCAGTATCTTCGCTCCCCGGCGGAAATGGCCGAGTTGTTTGCTGATGTTCCGGCAGCACTTGAAAACACGGTAGAGATCGCACGTCGCTGCAACCTGGATCTGAAGCTGGGATCCAGTGTCCTGCCCGCATTTCCGGTTCCCGGCGGACAGGATGAGGGCGACTTCCTCGAAGCCGAGGCCAGGCGCGGTCTGGAAGCCGCGCTGGCAACGAAGTTCGAGCTTGAAGCGGTGCCGGAGAACCAGCGTGGCCCGCTCAGCGCGCCGTACTACGAGCGACTCGATAGCGAACTCAGCGTGATTCAGTCCATGGGTTTTCCCGGTTATTTTCTGATCGTCGCAGACTTCATCCGCTGGGCTCGGGAAAACAACGTGCCGGTCGGACCCGGCCGCGGCTCCGGTGCCGGCTCACTGGTTGCATGGGTGCTGGGGATCACGGCCCTGGACCCACTTGAGCACGTCCTTCTATTCGAGCGGTTTCTCAATCCGGAACGTGTATCCATGCCTGACTTCGACATCGACTTCTGCATGGAAGGTCGCGATGCTGTCATTGACTACGTCGCGGAGCGATACGGCCGCGAGCGTGTCTCACAGATTATTACCTTCGGCACGATGGCGGCCAAAGCTGTTATCCGTGACACGGGCCGCGTGCTGGGCCAGCCGTATGGCTTCGTCGATCGTATAGCGAAGCAGGTGCCTTTCGAATTAGGCATTACGCTCGAAAAAGCGCTGGAGCAGTCGGACGAGCTGGCTTCGATGTACCGCGACGACGAAGAAGTGGCGGCGATTATAGATCTTGCCCGGTCACTCGAAGGGCTGGTTCGAAATGCAGGCAAGCACGCCGGCGGCGTTGTAATTTCGCCGGGCGCGCTAACTGATTTTGCGCCGCTCTATTGCGAAGAGGGCGGCACCAACGTCGTCACGCAACTGGACAAGGATGATGTCGAAGCAGTCGGACTGGTCAAGTTCGACTTCCTGGGCCTGAAGACGCTGACCATCATCGAATGGGCCGTGCGCATTATCAACCAAAGGTACCCTGAGCGAAAACTCGACATCAACCGTATTCCGACGCGTGATACGCAGACGTTCAAATTGCTGCAAAGCACGCGCACGGCGGCCGTGTTCCAGCTCGAATCGAACGGCATGCGGGATTTGATCAAGCGCTTGCGGCCGGATCATTTCGATGATCTCGTGGCGCTCGTGGCGTTGTTTCGGCCCGGGCCACTGCAGTCCGGCATGGTCGATGATTTCATCACGCGGAAACACGCATCGAACAAAGCGGATATCGATTATCTGCATCCGGATTTGAAGCCCGTACTCGAAGAGACCTACGGCGTGATCCTGTACCAGGAGCAGGTCATGCAGATCGCTCAGGTGCTGGCGGGCTATACGCTCGGCGGTGCCGACCTGTTGCGTCGCGCCATGGGGAAGAAAAACCCCGCGCAAATGGCCAAACAACGAGAAATTTTTGTCAAGGGCGCAACGGAACGCGGTGTCGCGGAAAGGACCGCGACCCGCATATTCGACCTGATGGAGAAGTTTGCAGGCTACGGTTTCAATAAATCACATTCCGCGGCCTACGCCGTGTTGTCTTACCAGACGGCGTACCTGAAGGCGCACTATCCGGCTGCTTTCATGGCCGCAGTCATGAGCGCCGACCTGCAAAACACCGATCGTCTCGTAACACTCAAGGACGATTGCCGTCAGCTGGGGCTTAAACTCCTGGCACCTGATATCAACCAGTCTGCTTTTCAGTTTAGTGTTTCCGACGATGACACGATCCTGTACGGCCTGGGGGCGATCAAGGGCGTTGGCCACGCGGCCATCGACTCGCTGATCGCAGAGCGCGACGCCAACGGGCCGTTTGCCAGCCTCGCGGAATTCTGCCGCCGCGTGGATCACGACAAGATCAACCGTCGGGCGCTGGAAGCGATGGTCAAGTCGGGTGCGATGGACGGCTTCGGCGAAACCCGGCGCAGCCTAATGCACCAGGTTCCGGAAGCACTGCGTAGTGCGGATCAGCAGGCGAGGGCGGCAGCAGCCGGTCAAAATGACATGTTCGGCCTTGAAGCGCCGGCGGCCGAAATTCAATCGACGCCGCCCGTTCAACTCGCTGAATGGCAGGAGCGCTTGTTGCTCAGTAACGAAAAAGAAGCGCTCGGACTTTACCTCACGGGGCATCCGTTCGATGCGGTGCGCGATGACGCGGGTTTCTTCGCAGACGGCCGGCTTGCCGACATCACGGCGGAACCCCCACCGCAGACGAATCAACGGGAACGCAAGTACGCGCATGCCACGCGCGAGGCCACCGTTGCGGGATTGATAGTCGATGTAAAAAAGCGCGGTAACCGCGTGAGTGTCGTCCTTGACGACGACACGGGTCGCATGGAAATCAGCTTCTTTAGTGAGGCCTTCCAGGAGTTCCGTCACCTGCTCGTTAAAGATGAAATCGTCGTCATCTCCGGCGGCTTGCGGTACGACGAATTCATCGGCAGCTGGACGATAAACGCAAAAAACGTCTTGCACATCGATCGCGTTATCGAATCACGGGCAAAGAGCATGATCCTGAGTCTTGCGCCGAACGGCCAGGGCGAGCAGTTACTGGTAAAACTGCATGATTTGTTGCTGCCGTTTCGCGAGGGCAGTTGTGACGTTTCTGTTCGTTATATCGGTGACAGTGCCACGGCCCGGCTATCACTTGGCCCCGAGTGGGCCGTTCGCCCGAGCCGCGAACTGCGTGACAAGTTGACCGAGCTGCTCGGCAATAATAATGTCCGCTTACTCTACGCGCCGGGCCGCGAAATAATGTAACCTCCGATTTATGGATATGAAGTTCCTCGATTTTGAGCAACCGATCGCCGAGCTTGAGGCGAAGATCGACGAGTTGCGCTACGTTGGTGATGATTCGGAAATCAACATCAACGAAGAGGTTGCGCGCCTGAAAGACAAGAGTATGGCGCTGACGAAGGGCATCTTTGCGAAGCTGAGTCCCTGGCAGATTGCGCGCGTTGCACGACATGAATCACGCCCGTACACGATGGACTACCTCGAGATGATCTCTCCGGACTTCCAGGAACTGCATGGAGACCGGATGTACGCGGACGATCACGCCATCATTGGCGGTATCGGCCGAATCGACGGAAAGGCTGTCATGTTTATCGGCCACCAAAAGGGCCGCGATACCAAAGAACGTGTACGCCGCAATTACGGCATGCCAAAGCCGGAGGGCTATCGCAAAGCGATGCGGCTCATGCGCATGGCCGAGAAGTTCTCCATACCGATCGTGACGTTAATCGATACACCCGGCGCGTATCCGGGAATAGGCGCAGAAGAGCGCGGCCAGAGTGAGGCAATTGCACAGAGTCTCTACCTCATGGCGGGCCTCAAAACGCCGATCATCTGCGTCGTCATTGGCGAAGGCGGATCCGGTGGAGCACTTGCCATCGGGGTTGGCGACCGACTGCTGATGCTGCAATACGCGATTTACTCTGTGATTTCACCCGAAGGCTGCGCTTCCATTTTGTGGAAAAGTGCAGATAAGGCGGAGGCGGCTGCCGAGGCTATGCGCATCACGGCGCCGAGCCTGAATGAATTCGGTCTGGTCGATGAAGTGCTGCAGGAACCGCTCGGCGGCGCGCATCGCAATCCCAAGGAGATGGCGGAAGTCATTCGCAATGCCGTCCTGAAAAACCTTGATGAGCTTGGCGACCTGTCGACCGAGCAGTTACTCGAGCAGCGACAGCGGCGCCTGGCAAGCTTCGGTCAGTTCAAAGAGGCGTGACGCTCAACGCCGGGATTTTGCGGCAGCAGCTTGGGCAACTCGAATTGGTCGCAAGCAAACCCTCGAGGTACGTCATCGCCTTCAGTGGTGGTCTCGATTCAACCGTCTTATTGCACGCGCTCGTATCGCTGCGCAAGGATCTCGGTGTCCCACTGATCGCGATTCATATCGATCACGGGCTTCACGAAGACTCGGGCGCCTGGAGTGAGCATTGCAGGGCCATTGCCGGAGAGCTGGGGGTCGACTATCAGAGTCGCTCGGTCATCGTGCAACTGGAGTCCGGCAAAGGACCGGAAGCTTCGGCACGTGATGCGCGTTACGCGGCGCTGCACGCGGAGCTTGCTGATGGCGACTGGCTGCTCAGTGCACATCATCGCGAGGATCAGGCGGAGACCTTGTTGCTCAACCTCGTTCGTGGCAGCGGTCCTCTTGGTATCGCAGGCATCGGGGCAATTCGCCGTTTTGGGCCCGGGTGGCTCGCGCGTCCCTTGCTCGAAACAGGTCGTGCCGAGTTACTGGAATACGCCGAACGTGAAGCGTTGAATTGGGTCGAGGATCCCGGCAATACGGACCGCCGTTTTGATCGCAATTTCTTGCGACACGACATCCTGCCGAGATTGAGGTCGCGGTGGCCGGACATTGCGGCACGGCTGCAGCGCAGCGCCAGCCATTCAGGCGAGGCATCGCTGCTGCTCTCGGACCTGGCCAGAATCGATCTCGAGTCGCTGGGCGGCCGCCCCGAGCGACTGCCGATCGATGGACTGCTGGCCCTCTCGAGTGCCCGTCAAAGAAACCTGTTGCGTTACGCGCTGCGGTGCCTGGGACTGTCCACGCCGACAATGATGCAACTCGACCGGATTCTCTCGGAGGTAATACCTGCGCGCGAAGATGCGCAGCCGCATGTGAGCTGGGCGGGTGCCGCAGTTCGGCGATACCGCAATGCGCTGTACATGTTGCCGGAAAAGCTGGTCGAATTGCCGGAGCCCATCGAGGTGTCAGGCAGCGAGGTGCCATTGGGCACCGGGCTCGGCGTGCTGCAGTTTGTCCCCGGCGAGGCGCGAGGTCTGTCGCAGGGACTGTTGGAGCGCGGAATCCGGGTCTGTTTTCGCGAGGGCGGAGAACAATTTCGGCCGGAAGGTCAATCACATACGCGTAAACTGAAGAAACTACTTCAGCAAGAAGGCGTGGTGCCCTGGATGCGCAATCGGCTGCCGTTGGTGTACGCCGGTGATGAGCTCGTCGCGGTCGGCGATCTGTGGCTTGCGGCCGCCGCCGTCAGCGAGCCCGGTGTCGCGGTGCGCTGGAGGGATCGCCCGGCGTTGCATTGAGGGTGCTTCGCAACGGTTCAGTCGTTGTGTCGCAGGGGGCTATCTGATAACGTTTAAAACCGTCTTCAGTCCAACGACGGTAAGGAATTCGAAGGGTTGGAAGAAAGCACATCGCTTGCCGAGCGGTGCTTTTGCTCCAGCCCTTTCTTGTTTCTCCCTTTTCGCAACATGCTCCATTGACCTTGGGTTCACACATGACATCGTATGTATTTATCACCGGCGGTGTGGTCTCTTCCTTAGGGAAGGGCATCACGTCGGCATGCCTCGGCGCCATACTCGAAGCGCGGGGCCTGACGATCAGCATGATAAAGCTGGATCCCTACATCAATGTCGATCCGGGGACGATGAGCCCATTTCAACACGGCGAGGTTTTCGTCACGCACGACGGCACAGAGACCGACCTCGACCTCGGGCATTACGAGCGTTTCGTGCGCACAGCGCATGGCGGGCGGAACAGCAATTTCACGACGGGTCGAATTTACGAAACCGTGATCGGCAAGGAGCGGCGCGGTGACTACCTCGGCGCGACCGTCCAGGTGATTCCTCATATTACCGACGAAATCAAGCAGAGTATCGAGCGCGGCGCAGGCGATGCCGACATTTGCCTGGTTGAGATTGGCGGCACGGTTGGCGATATCGAATCCCTGCCGTTCCTGGAGGCAATTCGCCAAATGGGTGTAGAGCTCGGGCACGAGCGTGTCGTGTACGTGCACCTGACACTCGTACCGTTCATTTCGACGTCGTCCGAAATCAAGACCAAGCCGACGCAACACTCGGTCAAGGAATTGCGCTCGATCGGCATTCAGCCCGACATACTGGTCTGCCGGTCGGAACAGCCGCTGCCCGACGAGCAACGCCGAAAAATTGCGTTGTTCACTAACGTGCAGCAAAAAGCCGTTATTTCGGCCTACGATGCCGATGATCTTTACAAGATTCCGTTGATGATGCACGAGCAGCGGCTCGACGATATCGTCGCCCGGCAGCTCGGCCTGGACTTGCCCGAAGCGGACTTGAGCGATTGGGAAGCCATCGTGGACGCCAAGCAGAATCCGCAAGCCGAGGTCGATATTGCCATGGTCGGCAAGTACATGGATCTCAAGGACTCTTACATCTCCCTGGTCGAGGCGCTGCAGCACGGCGGCATTCACACGCGCACACGCGTCAACATTCACTTTATCGAGTCACGCGATATCGAAGAAAATGGCGTTGCTTGCCTGAAGAATATGGACGGCGTCGTCGTACCCGGCGGGTTTGGCGACCGTGGAATCGAAGGCAAAATCGAAACCGTGCGGTTTGCGCGTGAAAGCGGTATTCCATATCTCGGTATCTGCCTGGGCATGCAGGTGGCAGTCATCGAAGCAGCCCGTAACCTCGCCGGGCTGAAGGGCGCCATGAGTACGGAATTCGAACCGGGCACGCCGCATCCGGTCGTGGGCCTGATCACGGAGTGGCAGGACCAGACGGGTGACACCGAGCAACGTGATGAAGACTCAGAACTCGGCGGTACGATGCGCCTGGGTGCGCAGCAGGTCTCGCTGGCTGAAGGCTCGCTGGCAGCACGAAGCTACGGCAGCACAAGCATCGAGGAGCGCCACCGTCATCGCTACGAGGTGAACAATAACTACCGCCAGCAGCTTGCCGACGCGGGTCTGAGGTTTTCCGGGCTGTCGATTGATGATCTCGTCGAGGTGGTCGAATTGCCGGGTCACCCGTGGTTTCTTGCGAGCCAGTTCCACCCGGAATTCACGTCCAATCCGCGTGACGGTCACCCCTTATTCAAGAGTTTCATCAGCGCCGTGCGCCGCCACAGGGTAGGCGAGCTTCCGGAGGCTGCTGAAGCATGAAGCTGTGCGGATTTGACGCCGGCTACAATCAGCGGATCTTCCTGATTGCCGGCACCTGCGTCGTCGAAAGTGAACAAATGGCGCTGGACACGGCGGGTGCGCTCAAGGAGATTTGCGCCGATCTCGATGTCCCGCTGATTTACAAGTCCTCATTCGACAAGGCCAACCGCAGCTCACGCGATGGTTTTCGCGGACCCGGCATGGAAGAAGGCCTGCGCATCCTGGGCGAGGTCAAAAAACAGCTCGGGCTGCCAATCCTGACCGATGTGCATGAAGACACACCGATGGATGAGGTGGCGGACGTCGTCGACGTACTGCAAACGCCCGCATTTCTCTGCCGGCAGACGAATTTCATCCTGCGCACGGCCGCCGCCGGAAAACCCGTCAATATCAAGAAGGGCCAGTTCCTGTCGCCGTGGGAAATGCAAAACGTTGTCGACAAAGCGAAATCGACGGGCAATGACAAGATCATGGTGTGTGAGCGCGGGTTCTCTTTCGGCTACAACAACCTCGTGTCGGACATGCGCAGCCTCGCGGTATTGCGCGGTACCGGTTGCCCTGTCGTATTCGACGCGACGCACTCGGTACAACTGCCCGGTGGCAAGGGTACCGCCTCGGGAGGCCAGCGCGAGTTCATCCCGGTGCTCGCACGCGCAGCCACGGCTGCCGGTGTTGCCGGGCTCTTTATGGAAACGCACCCGGACCCGTCGAAAGCGCTCAGTGACGGGCCGAATGCCTGGCCGCTCGGCCAAATGAGAGAGCTACTCGAAACGTTGGTATCGATCGATCAATGCGTAAAGAATAACAACTTCCTCGAAGCAGGCTACGGCCTTGGGGTTCCTGACTCGGAGTAACAATGATCAAGATTAAAGATATTCGTGGTCGAGAGATTCTCGATTCGCGTGGCAACCCGACCGTGGAAGCCGATGTCACACTGACCGACGGTGCTACCGCCCGTGCGGGCGTGCCATCGGGCGCATCGACCGGTACTCGCGAAGCCGTGGAGTTGCGCGACGGCGACAAAGCGCGCTACCTCGGGAAAGGTGTGCGAAAGGCCGTGGACAATGTCAATGGCGAACTCCGTAAGGCACTGCTCGGCGTCGATTTCGACGATCAACGAGCCCTTGATCAACGCATGATCGAACTCGACGGCACTGATAACAAAGGGCGTCTGGGCGCCAACGCGATACTGGCCGTGTCGCTGGCTGCGGCAAAAGCCGTAGCCGCATCCAGGGGCATTTCGCTTTTTCGTCACTTGGGGCCCGGCACGACGATGCCCGTGCCGATGATGAACATCATCAATGGCGGCGCGCACGCCGACAATAGTGTCGATATCCAGGAGTTCATGATTCTGCCAGTCGGCGCGCCGAACTTTGCTGAAGCGCTACGTTACGGCGCCGAGGTATTCCACAGTCTGAAAAGCGTCTTGCGCGGGCAGGGGCTGAATACCGCGGTGGGTGACGAAGGCGGTTTCGCGCCGGATCTACCGTCTAACAAAGCAGCTCTGGATACGATCATGACCGCGATCGAGAAAGCCGGATTCAAGGCCGGGGATGACATCCTGCTGGGTCTCGATGCCGCGAGTTCCGAGTTTTACAAAGACGGCGTCTACGACCTGGCGTCCGAAGGACGCACCTTCGACGCGGTCGGATTCACGGCTTTTCTGGCCGAATTGGCTGATGGCTACCCGATCATCACGATCGAGGATGGCATGGATGAGAGCGACTGGGAGGGCTGGCGGGTCATGACCGACGCCCTGGCAGACCGCGTCCAGATTGTCGGCGACGATCTATTTGTTACCAATACGACCATACTCAAGCGTGGCATCGACGAAAAAATAGCAAATTCCATATTGATAAAACCCAACCAAATCGGTACCTTAAGCGAAACTCTTGATGCAATTACTATGGCGGAAGAGGCTGGCTACACGGCCGTGATCTCGCACCGTTCGGGTGAAACCTCGGACAGCACGATTGCCGATATCGCGGTGGGCACTACGGCCACGCAGATCAAGACCGGTTCGCTATCCCGGTCAGACCGCGTCGCGAAGTACAACCAGCTGCTGCGCATCGAAGAGGAACTGGGGGCCGACGCAAAGTATGCGGCTCGCGACGCGTTTTCCGTGAAGGTGAGTTAGGAAGCGCTGCAAGAACGGACTTGGGGATATCGTTTGTTTCGTACACGCGCGTTACTGATACTGCTCGGCGTTACCGGGCTCGGTCTTCAGGCCGAGCTGTGGTTTTCTGACGACGGCTATCGCAAGACGATGAACCTCAGGGCAGCGGTTTCCGAGCAACGTGCGCTCAATGAGACCCTGCGCGCCCGAAACGCCGCCCTGGATGCCGAGGTGATCAATCTGAAGAAAGGACGAGATGCCGCGGAAGAACGCGCTCGCACCGATCTCGGCATGATTGGCAAGCAAGAAACCTTCTACCAGGTCGTGCCGGTCGCCGACACGCCTCACTAGGAATAGCCAATGTCCTTGCCGGACTGGGCCCGTGCGCACGGGGTCCCGTTGTTTTCTGCATCCATACGAACAACAGTCGACGAATTCGATGTGACCGAAGAACTCGGTTTCGAGTTCAGTGCTGACGGCGAGCATGATTACCTCTACCTCGAGAAGACGGGCGCGAACACGGAGTGGGTCTCGAGGCAACTGGCCCGTCATGCCGATGTACCGGCCCGTGACGTCGGCTATTCGGGCCTTAAGGATCGGCACGCGGTAACGCGACAATGGTTCAGTGTGCCGCGCTGGAATGCACCCGACTGGAGCCAGCTCGAAGTTGAAGGCGTTCGTGTACTCGATCAGCAACGACACAATCGAAAACTCCGGCGGGGTGCGCACCAGGCAAATCGCTTTCGCATCGTATTGCGCGGGGTTCTACCTGATGCCAGGGCGCTTGACGAACACCTCGAGACGATCAGTACGTTTGGCACGCCCAATTATTTTGGCAAGCAGCGCTTTGGTCGAGGAGGGTCGAACATCGCGCTCGCGGACGCCTGGTCGCAGGGGAAGCGATTGCCCAGGCACAAACGCAGCATAGCGATCTCTACAGCGCGTTCTCATATTTTCAACCAGATCCTCGATGCACGCGTACGTGACAAGACCTGGAACCAGCTCATCGCAGGCGATGTTGCTAACCTTGACGGTTCAGGCAGCGTATTTTCGGTAGATGAGATCGATGACGATCTGACGCGACGCAGTAACGCGATGGATATTCATCCGACCGGCCCGTTGTGTGGCGACAGCACGTCTCCGTCGGTCGTGCCTCCCGGGCATGACAGCTGGCTCAAAGCGCTCACGGATGCGCGGGTCAAACCGGCACACCGCAGCTTGCGGCTCCGCGTTGTTGACCTAGAATGGTCGACTGGAGCTGATTTGCTGGTGCTCGAATTTGCACTGGGGCGCGGAGCTTTC
>Ga0224512_10000850_pt1 | contig 31273 bp, 30 predicted proteins | sample SF_May12_sed_USG_4_FD_169103 | JGI IMG/M metagenome (GOLD analysis project Ga0224512, IMG submission 169103) | Sediment microbial communities from San Francisco Bay, California, United States - SF_May12_sed_USGS_13 | ecosystem: Environmental > Aquatic > Marine > Sediment | place: USA... | reverse complement strand
TATTCATCCATGAGGGCGTCGTAGACCGGCCGGCCGAACGCCGCGGACTTGGCCTGTCCGACCTCGCGCGTCAGCCGCACGACTTCCTCCAGGCTGGGCCGCAGGGCCCGAAAATCGGCCTTCGGGCGGGCCGTGCGCCAGACGGTCTCGCATGCGGACGTCGCGCGCGACCGGGCCGCGACGAGATCGCCGGGGATGGCATTGGCATGAAGCCAGATGCGCCGCATCTCGCGCAGGTTCGCGGCCTGCCACCGGTCCAGCGCCGCGGCCTTCGCCTCGGCCGCCACCAGATCGCCGGCGATCGGCGGGCCGGTGAGCATATCGTGCGCCAACACCCGCAGGTCGGCGATCTGTTCGCCCCGCGCGCGGGCGCCGCGCGGCGGCATCATGACGGACATGTCCCAGTGCAGCACGCCGATCGCCTCGTCGATCAGCGCGTGGCGCCGAAACGCCGCCTCTAGGCGCTGGTAAGCCTTCATCGTGCGTTCAATCCCGTCGGCCCCTGTCTTCGGCGGGCCCGAGTCGTGCGTGGTAGACGAAATACACCGCCAGCAGCGCAACTGCGAGAGCGAACCAGGTTATCGCGTAGGGCAGGTGGTTGTTGGGCAGCTCGATCCGCCAGGTGTTGGGGACGGGGAACGCCGCCGGCGCCCGCGTTTCGGCGGCGTGCGTTGATGCGCCGCCGTCCGAAGCGGCCGCAGATTCCGCCTTCGCAGGCTCACTGCCGACCGGCGTTTCGCCGGTCGCGTAGATATAGTAATCGACGAACGGTAGCACGCCGACCGATCCGGCCATGGCCGAGAGGTCCAGATAATACCATTCGTTCCTGTCCGGCCGGTTCGCCGGGGTCAGCCAGCCCGGCGGCTCGGCCGTGCGGACGATACCCGTCACCTCGATCTCCGGCGCCTCGGCAATGCCGGCGCGGTCCGCCCCGGCCGGCCAGTCCATCGGCGCCCAGCCCCGGTCGACCATCAGCGTGGGGCCGCCGTCGGCGCGTACGAACGGCGTCACCAGATTGATCCCGGGCGTGCCGTCGCGGACCCGGTTCAGCAGGTGCCGCTCGGCATCGTAGATGTAGCGTCCGGAGACCCGGACGGGCCGGTGGAGCAAGTCGGGGGTCGAAATGCGGCTGTCGACGGGAAGCACGATGGCCGGCGCCCGGCCGCGAATCTGCAACTCGTCGATCAGCGCCGCCTTCCACTGCATCCGCTGCAATTGCCATACCCCCAGCGCGACCAGCACCGCCAGCGCCGGAACGGTGATCAGGGTGGGCCAGAATGTCGGTCGAATTGTCACGGGCGGCAGGTTCCGAAGCGATCGCCGATGGACACCCGGATAGGACGATGCGGTGCTTATGTAAAGGTGTTCTTCCCGCCCTCGCCGGCCCTGTGCCGGTACTGCAGCGCGATCAGCACCGCCTTGAGCGGCCGCAGCAGCGCGATCGAGGTGCCCAGCACCGTCGGGATCCACAACAGCGCGTGCAGCCACAGCGGCGGCTGGACCAAGGCCTCCAGCAGGATCGCCAGCGCCACGACCAGCGGGCCGGTGACGAACATGACGAAGACGGCGGGGCCGTCGCCGCTGTCCTCGGGCCTGAGGTCAAGACCGCAGGCTTCGCAGGTTTGCGCGACCCTCAGGAAATGTATCAAATCGGTGAACAGGCGTCCCCGTCCGCAGCGCGGGCAACGGCACAGCAGGCCGGCCCTGAAAACCGAAACCGGCGCGCCGGGTTTCATCAGGCATCCCCCCGCGCGCCGGCGTCGCGAAACAGGTTCAAGCTCAGCTGCCCCAGATATAGACGCAGCTGAACAGGAACAGCCAGACCACATCAACGAAATGCCAGTACCAGGCCGCCGCCTCGAAGCCGAAATGATGCTCCGGCTTGAAATGGCCCTTGATCGCCCGGAACAGACAGACCGTCAGGAAGGTCGTGCCGATGATCACATGCGCGCCGTGGAAACCGGTCGCCATGAAGAAGGTCGAGGGATAGATGCCGTCGGTGAAGCTGAACGGCGCGTGCCAGTACTCATAGGCCTGCAGCGCCGTAAACATCACACCAAGGACGACCGTAAACAGCAGCCACCGGACCGTACCGGACTGACTGCCCTCGAGCAGCCGGTGGTGCGCGACCGTGACGGTGACGCCCGAACTCAGCAGGATCAGCGTGTTGACCAGCGGGATCGTGTACCAGTGGAAGGTCTCGATACCTTCGGGCGGCCAGACCGCAGGGTCGACCCTCGGGAACAGGCTCGAATCGAAGAAGGCCCAGAAGAAGGCCGCGAAGAACATCACCTCGGAGGCGATGAACAGCATCATGCCGTAGCGGTGGCCGAGCTGCACGACCGGCGTGTGATGGCCCTGGAAGGTGGCCTCCTTCACGACGTCGCGCCACCAGCCGATCATCGTGGCCGCCATCAGGATGATGCCGGGCGCGATGGTCAGGATTCCGAACATCTCGCCGATCCCGCCGGCCATATCCGGGTGCATATAAAGAACCAGGCCAAAGGCCAGGCTGAAGGCCGCGATCGCGCCGACCATCGGCCAGCGGCTCGGTTCCACCATATGGAAATCGTGTTTGGCTGCGCCGCTCATTCGTTAATTCCTCGCATGTCCCGTTCCGTAACCACTAGAGATTCAAACCGGCATTCACCGCACCGCCCCGGACGCCGTGGCGGCCGTGCTGACCGCGACTGCACCGCCCTCCGTCCCGAGCAGGGGGAAGAAGGTGTAGGACAGGGTGATGGTGTTCACATCGTCGAGATTGCGGTCCTCCATGATCGCCGGATCGACGAAGAAGGAGACCGCCATGTCGACCGTTTCGCCGGCTTCCAGCCGCTGCTCGGTGAAGCAGAAGCAGGCGATCTTGTCGAAGTATTTCGCCGCCTTCAGCGGCGTGACATTGTAGGTCGCGGTGCCGATCGTCGGACCATCCGCGACGCTGCGCGCGCGGTAGAAGGCCAGCGCCGTCTCGCCGACACGCACGCTCATCGGTTCCTGCGCCGGCGCGAACCGCCAGGGCAGGCCCGAGTTGACGCCGGCGTCGAAGCGAATCGTGATGCGCCGCCCGCTGGCCACACCCTCCGGCGCCTGTGCCACACCGGTCGTTCCGCCGAAGCCGGTGACCCGGCAGAACAGGTCGTACAGCGGCACCGACGCGAAGGCGAGGCCGACCATGCCCGCGACCACGCAAAGCAGGGCCATCATCGTCCGGCGGTTGCGGCGGCTGGTCGCGACGTGCATGCGTCAGCCCCCACTCATCTTCACGATGGTGACGATATAGAACAGCACCACGAGCGCGCCGAGAATCCCCGCGACCGCAAGATTCCGGCTGCGCCGGCGGCGCTGCCATTCGCCCGGATCGCGGCCGTCATCGCCCCTGCGGTCCTGCTCACGGTCTGTATTCATCACAAGAGTCGCCATCCGCCCGTCATCCCGAAAGTCCAATCGGTCCGTCGACGATCAGCAGGCCGAACAGGGTTGCCAGATAGAACAGCGAATAGCCGAACATCCGCTTTGCCGGCGCGTCGCTTTCGCTGCGCAGAACCGCGACCGCGGCCGAAACGAAACCAAGGCTGAGGGCGATCGACGACACGCCGTAGATCCAGCCTGCGATGCCCAGCAGGGTCGGCGCCAGCGCCACCGGAATCAGCAGCAGCGTATAGAACAGCATCTGCCGCTTGGTCACCGCCTTGCCGGCCACCACCGGCAGCATCGGCACCCCGGCGTCCTGGTAGTCGCCGCAGCGGTAGAGCGACAGCGCCCAGAAATGCGGCGGCGTCCAGAAGAAGATCAGCGCGAACAGCGCCACCGATTCGATCGAGACCGACCCGGTGACCGCGGCCCAGCCGATCATCGGCGGAAAGGCGCCGGCGGCGCCGCCGATGACGATGTTCTGCGGCGTGCGCCGCTTCAGCCAGACCGTATAAACGAAAACGTAGAACAGGATCGCCAGGGCCAGCAGGCCGCCCGCCACCCAGTTCACAATCAGCCCCATCATGGCGACCGACGCCACCGCCAGGAACACGCCGAAGCCCAGCGCCTCGCCCGGCGCGATACGTCCCGTGGGGATCGGGCGATGCGCGGTGCGCGTCATAACGGCATCGATGTCCCGGTCGTACCACATGTTGATCGCCCCGGCCGCACCGGAGCCGATGGCGATGCACAATACCGCGACAACCGCCAGTACCGGGTGAAGCTGGCCCGGCGCGATCAGCAGGCCGACAAGGCCCGTGAACACGACGAGCGACATCACCCGCGGCTTGAGCAGCGCGAGGAAATCGCCGGCGCCGGCGGTGCTCGCGGCGGCGCCGGCCTCGGCCGTTATGCGATATGCGCTGTCAGACATCGATTGGTCCCGTCAGCCGGCTACCGGATAACCGGCTGCTCCTCGAAGGTATGGAACGGCGGCGGCGAATTCACCGTCCATTCCAGGGTCGTCGCGCCCTCGCCCCAGTAGTTGGCCTCGGCCTGCCGGCCGCGGAAATAGGAATGCACCATGATGCCGATGAAGAGCACCGTCGAGGCCGCGGTGATGTAAGATCCAAAGGACGAGATCATATTCCATCCGGCGAACGCATCCGGGTAATCGATGTAGCGGCGCGGCATGCCGGCCAGACCCGAGAAGTGCATCGGGAAGAAGGTCAGATTGATGCCGATGAAGGCCATCCAGAACTGAACCTTGCCTGCGGTTTCGCTGTACATGCGGCCGGTCATCTTCGGCCACCAGTAAAAGATGCCGGCGAAAATGGACGAGACCGCGCCGATCGACAGCACGTAATGGAAATGCCCGACCACGTAGTAGGTGTCGTGCAGGGCGATATCCATCCCGGCATTGGCCAGCACGACCCCGGTGACGCCGCCGACGGTGAACAGGAAGATGAACCCGGTCGCCCACAGCATCGGCGTGTCGAAGCGGATCGAGCCGCCCCACATGGTCGCGATCCAGCTGAAGATCTTGACGCCCGTCGGCACCGCAATCACCATCGTCGCGGCGGTGAAGTAGATGCGCAGGTCGATGTCCATGCCGACCGTGTACATGTGGTGCGCCCATACGACGAAGCCGACGAAACCGATCGCCACCATCGCATACGCCATGCCGAGATACCCGAAGATCGGCTTGCGCGAGAAGGTCGAGATGATCTGGCTGACGATGCCGAAGCCCGGCAGGATCATGATGTAGACTTCGGGGTGCCCGAAGAACCAGAACAGGTGCTGGAACAGGAGCGGATCGCCGCCGCCGGCGGGATTGAAGAAGGTGGTGCCGAAATTGCGGTCGGTCAGCAACATGGTAATGGCGCCGCCCAGCACCGGCAGCGCGAGCACCAGCAGGAACGCGGTGACCAGGATCGACCACACGAACAGCGGCATCTTGTGCAGGGTCATGCCCGGCGAGCGCATGTTGAAGATCGTGGTGATGAAGTTTATAGCGCCGAGGATCGACGACGCGCCGGCAAGATGCAGCGAGAAAATGGCAAGGTCGACGGCCGCGTCGGGGTGGCCCAGCGCGCTCGACAGCGGCGGATAGATCGTCCAGCCGGTTCCCGCGCCGCCGCCGATCAGCGCCGACAGCAGCAGCAGGGTCAGGGCCGGCGGCAGCAGCCAGAAGCTGATGTTGTTCATGCGCGGGAAGGCCATGTCCGGCGCGCCGATCATCAGCGGCACGAACCAGTTGCCGAAGCCGCCGATCAGCGCCGGCATGATCACGAAGAACACCATGATCAGCCCGTGGGCGGTAACGATCGTGTTCCACAGATGGCCGTTGGGGAAGCCGTCTTCCTGCATGTACTGGACGCCCGGGGCCTGCAGTTCCATCCGCATGTACACGGACGCGGCAAGGCCGATGAGCCCGGCGGTGAACGCCAGGATCAGGTACATCGTGCCGATGTCCTTGTGGTTGGTCGAGTAGAGCCAGCGCCGCCAGCCGGTCGGCGTGTGGTGCTCGTCGTGCGCGTGCGCGCCTGAAATCGCTTCGGCCATGATATTCCCTCTTTACTCGCGCTGCGTTACTCGACCGGCGCGGTCTGCGCCATGCGGACCGACGACGCTTCCGGCCCGTCGACCCGGGCGAACTCCTGCTGCGCCTTCTCGACCCAGGCGTTGAAGTCGTCCTCGCTGACCGCCTCGATGGCGATCGGCATGTAGCTGTGGTTGACGCCGCAGAGCTCGGAACAGAACCCGTAATAGACGCCCTCCCTGGTGATCTCGACCCAGGTCTCGTTGAGGCGGCCGGGAACCGTATCGAGTTTGATCCCAAGCGACGGCACACCCCAGGAATGGAGCACGTCGCCGGCGGTCAGCAGCAGGCGGATCTTCTTGCCTACCGGAAGCACGACCCGATTGTCCGTCTCCAGCAGGCGCTTGCTCTTGTCCTCGAGGTCCTCCTCGGCGACGATGTTGGCGTCGAACGTGAAGTTGCCATGGTCCGGGTATTCGTAGCTCCAGTACCATTGGTGGCCAATTACCTTGAGCGTCATGTCGGCGTCGGCCACCCTGTCGGCGTTGACCATCAGCCGATAGGACGGGATGAAGACGAGCACCAGGATGATCACCGGAACGACCGTCCACGCGACCTCGATCACCGTATTGTGCGTGGTGCGGGACGGCGTCGGGTTCCGGGACTCGCGATAGCGGTAGACGACCCACAGAAGCAGGGCCAGAACGAACAGCGAGATCGCGGATATCAGCCACAGCAGCATCGTGTGAAAATCGGTGATCGCCACCATCGTCGGCGAGGCGGCCTCCTGGAAGCCGATCTGCCAGGGCTGTGGTTCGCCCGCAAGCGCCGGCGCGCCGAGAATCGTCAGCAGAAGCGCCGCAAGCGCGGCCAGTCGCTTTGTCACGGTAGTCTCTCCCGTCTCTGACACCAACCAGATGGCCGGTGGTACGCCCCGACCCGTCGGGTCATGGCGAAATCCGGCATGAATTCGCGCGGCATTCTATTCAGTCGCCGTCGCCGATCAAGCACCACCGAAGCCGCTCAGCCCCCAGTACGTGCGCACGCGGCGCGACCGACGGGGGATACACCCACGGAAACAATGGATTTCTCCATCAATACGACGCGCGACATTTTGTCGCAACCGGTTTCCGCTGTTTGTTGACATATATCAACGCGCGGCGCCCGCACCATCGTTGCCCAACCGCTTGCGCACCTTGCGGACGGCCGCCCAGACCAGCAGGATCACGACAGGAATCGACAGTCCGGTGACCAGGTCGACCGGCACGGCGATGCCGGCGGCGGCGGCCCCCTTCGCCGCATAGCCGACCAGGCCGACAAGGTAATAGCTGATCGCGGCGACCGAGAGTCCCTCCACGGTCTCCTGCAGGCGAAGCTGCAGTCTCGCGCGCCGGTCCATCGAGCGCAGCAGATTGCGGTTCTGCTCTTCCATGGCGATGTCCACGCGGGTGCGCAGCAGCGCCGTCGCCCGCCCGATCCGCTCGGCCAGCCTGTCCTGCCGCGCAGCGATCGCCTCGCAGCTTCGCATGGCCGGCGCCATGCGGCGCTCCATGAACTCGCCGATGGTCTGCAGTCCCTCGATACGTTCCTCGCGCAACTCGGCGATTCGCTTTTCGGTGAGCGCGTAATACGCGGCCGCGGCGCTGAACCGGTACGTGTTGGTGGAGGCAAGGCGCTCCATCCGCGCCGCCAGGCCGGTCAGCTGTTCCAGCATGCTGCGCTGGTCCTCAAGGTCTTCCAGGCGTGTCATACGTTCTGTGATCTCCGTCAGTTCGCCGGCCGTGTCGCTGATTTCCGGTCCCGCCGCACGGGCCAGCGGCAGCGCCAGCAGCGCCATGATCCGGTAGGTCTCGATTTCCAGCAGGCGCTGCACCAGCCGGCCGGCCTGGCGGGCACGCAATCCGGCATCGCGGACCAGGATTCGCCCGAAGCCATCCTCATGCAATCGGAAATCGGTCCACGCCTCGGCATTGCCGCCGGCCATCACGCTGCCGGCCAGGCTGTCCTCTGCGAAACACTTGTGCAGCCTGCTCACGCCGGCTTGCCCCTTGCCTTTCGCCTCGAACACGACGTGACAGGCGATGAGCAATTCGCCCGGGGAGCCCGCAAGCCAGTCGCCGGGTATGAGCTCGGTCGCCGGAGCATCGAACGGGACCTCCGATGCGCCGTCGCATATGAAGGTGTAGCTGGTGAATTCGGAATGGCGCTCCCAGCGGCAGCGAAACGGACCGAAATCGGCCGAATGGTGGTTGGCCTCGGCGGCTGGCGGGGCCGCGCCGAAGTGCCGGCAGAGATCCGCCAGATGCGCACGGTCGTGCTCCGCCGTTCCCTCGCCGGTGAGCCAGGCCATATGCGACGCCCGCGCCGGTGCGCGCAGGCTCTCGAAGGGCCGGGCGTGCACTTCGTCGACCAGCATGCGGCGCATGCCATGTTCTGTGAATTGGGCCATCGCTTGTTGCCTGCTATAAGTCGGGGGACACGGAAGATCGGGGCCGGGATGATTTCGGGGCGCGGTGGCGGTGCGCAACACTATATTATTATAATTATGGTGTAGTGCGGAATCAGACGCCGCGACAACCAGGAAAACGGGTAAGGCGGATTATGAGCGATTTGAGCAAGACGGACGGGCTGTTCTTCGAGCGCACCGACCTCGACCGGGCGGCCGTCGAGAAGATCGTCGACGGGGCGCTGAAGGGCGCCGACGACGGAGAGTTGTTCCTCGAGTACAGCCAGTCCGAGGCGGTGACCCTCGATGACGGACGGATCCGCAGCGCCAGCTTCGACACCGCGCAGGGTTTCGGGCTGCGGGCCATCTCCGGAGAGGCGGTCGGTTACGCCCACGCGAGCGACCTTGGCCAGGACGCCATCGAGCGGGCCGCCGAGACGGTCAGGGCCGTGCACGCCGGCCACGGCGGCACCATGGCGGCAGCACCGGCGGGCACCAATCGAAGCCTCTACACCGACGAGAACCCGCTGGGCGGTTTCGCGTTCGGGGACAAGGTGAAGCTTCTGGGCGATATCGACGCCTACGCCCGCGGCAAGGACAGCCGGGTGCGCCAGGTCAGCGCCTCGCTGGCGGGCGAGTGGCAGGCCATCCAGATCATCCGCAGCGGCGGCGACCGGGTCGGCGATATCCGCCCGCTGGTGCGCCTGAACGTATCGGTGGTCGTGGGCGAGGGCGACCGCATGGAGAGCGGCAGCCACGGGGCCGGCGGACGGTTCGGGTTCCAGGCGTTCTTTGATCCGGAAATCTGGCGGGACCAGGTCGACGAGGCGCTGCGCCAGGCGCTGGTGAATCTGGAATCGGTGCCGGCGCCCGCCGGTGAGATGGACGTGGTGCTGGGACCCGGCTGGCCCGGCATTCTGCTGCACGAGGCGATCGGCCACGGCCTCGAAGGCGATTTCAACCGCAAGAAGACCTCGGCCTTCGCCGGCCTTATGGGCGAGCGCGTGGCGGCGCCGGGCGTGACCGTGGTCGACGACGGCACGCTTGCCGACCGCCGCGGCTCGCTGTCGGTCGACGACGAGGGCACGCCGACGGGCAGCACGACGCTGATCGAGGACGGAATCCTCGTCGGCTACATGCAGGACCGGCAGAACGCACGGCTGATGGGCGCCAAGCCGACCGGCAACGGCCGCCGCCAGTCCTTCGGGCATGCGCCGATGCCGCGCATGACCAATACCTACATGCTGGCGGGGCCGCACGATCCGGGGGAAATCCTGGGTTCGGTCGAAAAAGGCCTGTATGCGGTCAATTTCGGCGGCGGGCAGGTCGACATCACCAGCGGCAAGTTCGTGTTCTCCTGCACCGAGGCCTATCTGATCGAGAACGGCAGGATCGGCGCGCCGGTCAGGGGTGCGACGCTGATCGGCAACGGGCCGGATGTGCTGACCCGCGTGTCGATGATCGGCGACGACATGGCGCTCGACCCCGGCATCGGCACCTGCGGCAAGGATGGCCAGGGCGTACCGGTCGGCGTCGGCCAGCCGACGATTCGCGTTGACGGGCTGACCGTCGGCGGTACGGCGGCCTGAACCGGCCACCGGGCAAACGAAACCGCTGTGCCGGAGAGATGACGCAGATACCCCCGACACCGCGGCGCGACCCGCCCGACGGGGACGATCCATGGCGCCGGGAAGGTCCCTCCACCGGACCGCGCGGCGCGAAGTCGGGCGGCAAGCGCTGGCTGGCATTCGTCGCCGTTGCGATCGGCCTGACCGCGCTTCTGGTGTGGCTGTCCGGCCGCTATCCGAGCGCACTGGACTCCCAGGACTCGATGATCGACCTCGTCCGCTGGGGCGCGATCCTGGTGCTGGTGGCGAGCGGCATTCTTGCGAGCCGCAGGTTGACCCTGGGAAAGGCGGTCCGGGATCTTGCGATCTGGGCCGCCGTCGTCGCTGGACTGGTCGCCGTCTACGGGTTTCGCAGCGAGCTGACCATGGTTGGCGGCCGGATTCTCGGCGAACTGGAACCGTCCCGCAGCCAGCAGCGCGCCGGCGGCGAGCTGGAATTCCGCCGCGGCGGCGACGGCCATTTCTATATCGACGCGAAGGTGAACGGCCGGCCGGTGCGTTTCCTGGTCGATACCGGGGCCAGCGACATCGTACTCAGCCCGGCCGACGCCCGGCGGCTGGGGTTCAGGTCCTCGGCGCTGACCTTCAACAGGGTCTACGAGACCGCCAACGGCGTCGGCCGCGGCGCCCCGGTCGTGCTGGACAGCGTCGCCGTGGGCGCGATCCGGTTCCGCGAGGTTTCCGCGTCGGTGAACGATGCCGCGATGTCGGACTCGCTGCTCGGCTTGAGCTTCCTCGACCGCCTGTCCGGATACGAAGTGCGCGGCGACTCCCTGATTCTGAGGCCATGACGGTCCCGACAGAAGGTCCTGCAATCGCCGTACGATTAACCGGACCTTAATACACAGGGCCGATTCTTGGGCCGGTGACGTGAAAACGCTGTACGACGCACATCGCACGCACAGGATCGTGCAGCGCCCCGGTGTAAAGGAGACTCCGAATGGAACCGATTTTCTGGCAGATTCTGCCCGTCGTAATCATCGTCGGCCTGGGTTACGCGGCGGTGCGATTCGATTTCGTGAGCCAGGCGGCCAACGAGGGCATCACCCGCTTTGTCTTCGCCATCGCACTGCCGGCGCTAATATTCCGGACTCTGGCGAGCAGCAACGTCGAGGGCAACCTCCAGTTCATCTGGAAGATCCTGACCGGATACTATGGCGGCGCTCTGGCCGTGATGCTGCTTGGCATCGTTGTCGCAAAATTCCTCTTCAACAAGGGCCGGGCGGAGCAGCACATACTTGCGGTCGGTGCGTCGCATTCGAACCTGATCCTGCTCGGTGTGCCGGCGGTGCTGATCCTTATGGGCAACCGTTACGCCATGCCGCTGCTTCTTGTCGTCGGCCTGCACGGCATGATCATGGCGATTCTCCTGACCCTGGTCAGCCGAATCCGCGCAGGTCAGGCCGGGGAACTCCCGTCGGCGCTCTGGCAGACCGTGCTGAACCAGGCCAAGAACCCGATCTTCATCGCCCTGGTCGCAAGCGTCCTCTACAGCGTGTTCGATCTGCCGAAACTGCCCGGCACGGCGGACACCGTGCTCCGCATTCTCGGCAACGCGGTGCTGCCCGCGTCCTTGTTCGGGCTCGGCGGCATGATGGTCCGGTACCGTTTCGCCGGCCAGATGCCCGAAGCGGCCGCGGTCTCCGCGCTCAAGCTGGTGGCGCATCCGCTGATCGTCTTTCTGATCGCCAACCAGGCGCTGGGCCTCAACAACTGGGCCTGGGTGGCGGCAATGCTCGCGGCGATGCCGGTCGGCTTCAACATGCACAACATGGCCAGCCGCTCGCAGAACGGCGGCGCCCTCGCAAGCACCGCGACCGCGCTGTCGACGGTCCTGGCGGTGGTCACCGTGATCGCGTTTCTCTATTACCGGAGCAACTAGCGTAACGGCGGCGCACCGCCCGCCACCGGCGAGACAGACGAATTGCCGCCCGGGCCGGGCCGGGCGGAGTTCGTTCAGGCCTGGCTGCCGGAGCGCCGGTTCCTAGTATGCGTATTCGTCGAACAGCGGTTCGATGCTGCCGTTCCAGCGGCCCTCGTAGGCGTCGAGCAGTTCCTCGGCCGGGGTGATACCGGTCTCGGCGATTTCGTGCAGCGCATTCAGATAATGCGCCTCGTCCTCGCCGAAATGGTCCTGCGCGGCGCGCGCCGTAAGGCCGTCCTTCGCCACCGCCAGCACGTCCTTCGCGAGATCCTGCATCGTGCCGCCGCGGAACGGGGTTTTCAGCGCGCTGCGAGGCGCTTCGGCACGTAGCGTTTCGCGCTCCTCCATCGACCAGTCGCGGCATAGCGACCAGGCCGCCTCCAGCGCCGCATCGTCATAGAGCAGGCCGACCCAGAGCGCCGGCAGGGCGCACAGCCGCCGCCACGGCCCGCCATCGGCGCCGCGCATCTCCAGGTAATGCTTCAGCCGCACTTCCGGGAAGGCGGTGGTGATATGGTCGGCCCAGTCGCCGATTCCCGGGATTTGACCCTCGAGGCCTTCCAGGCGGCCGGCCATGAAATCGCGGAACGATTTGCCGGCCACGTCGATATAGTTGCCGTCCCGGTAGACGAAATACATCGGCACATCGAGGATATAGTCGACCCAGCGCTCGAACCCGAAACCGTCCTCGAACACGAAGGGCAGCATGCCCGACCGGTCGGGGTCGGTGTCGGTCCAGATATGGCTACGGTAGCTCAGATACCCGTTCGGCCGGCCCTCGGTGAAAGGCGAATTGGCGAACAGCGCCGTCGCGACTGGCTGCAACGCCAGCGCAACGCGGAACTTCTTCACCATGTCGGCCTCGGACGAGAAATCGAGGTTCACCTGCACCGTACAGGTGCGCGTCATCATATCGAGGCCGAGATTGCCGCGCGTCGGCATATAGCGCCGCATGATCTTGTAGCGGCCCTTCGGCATCCACGAGATGTCGTCGCGGGAGGCCTTGGGCTGGAAGCCGAGGCCGATCATCCCGGCGCCCATCTCGCCGCAGATCTCCTTCACCTGACGCAGATGCTCGTTCACCTCGTGGCAGGTCTCGTGGATGTTCTGCAGCGGGGCGCCAGACAGCTCGAACTGGCCGCCCGGCTCCAGCGTGATCGAGCAGCCGTCCGCCATGCGCAATGCAATGATGTTATCGCCCTCGAATACCGGCTCCCAGCCGAACCGCTCAAGTCCTTCGAGCAGCGCCCCGATACCGGGGCGGCCGTCGTAGGCGAGCGGGCGGTGGCCCTTCAAATCGTATACGAATTTCTCGTGCTCGGTGCCGATTCGCCACGCATCGCGCGGCTTGCTGCCCCGTTCCAGATACTGGACCAGCTGGCGCTTGCTGGTGACCGGACTGCCGCCGGCGCTCGAAGGTGCTGACATGCCGCGTGATCCCGCCGTTTCGAGAATTGTGTTACTTAATCTGGCCTCGGCGGCCGCATCCGCCAGTCGCCGTGTGCGGACTGCCAGCATGCGAGCGCCGCCAGCGCCGCCGTGTCGGCCCGAAGTATCCGGGGTCCCAGGCCGACGGTCGTAACAAAGGGCAGTTTCCGCAACCCGTCAAGTTCCGTCTGTTCGAATCCGCCTTCCGGCCCGGTGAGGATCGCGCAGGGCCCGGCATGCCCGGTCCGCCGCAGAACGTCATGAATCGGCTCGGCCGCACCGGTTTCCGCGCACAGCAGGATCCGACGTCCTTCGGGCCAGTCGTCAAGAATGCGCGAGAGCGGCGCGGCATCCCGTATTTCGGGGACGGTCAGCCGTTCGCACTGCTCCGCAGCCTCGATCGCATTGGCTTCCATCCTCTCGCGCCGTACCCGCTCGACGATGGTGCGGCGGGTGATTGCGGGAACCAGCGCCGAGACGCCCAGCTCCGTCGCCTTCTGTACCAGGAAATCCAACGGTCCGCGCTTCACCGGCGCAAAGACCAGCCAGATGTCGGGGTCGGGGCGCTGCTCGCGCAGCTGCTTCTCGACCGCCACCGCAGCGCCCCCTTTCGCAAGGGATTCGATCCGCCCCCGCCATTCGCCGTCGCAGCCGTTGAACAGGGCCACCGCCGCGCCCGGGGCGAGCCGCAGCACATGCGCCAGGTAATGCCCGTGGCCGCGGGCAAGCGTCAGCCGCGCGCCCGCGGCCAGGCCGCCCGTCACGAAGAGTCGTGCTGCGATTTTGTCGTCCATCCCCCGGTCCCTTGCCGATGCCCGCCATCGGTGCTTGCCGGGCGGCTCCTGCGACGGCAAGATTAGCCTATGAACGAGGGCGCACAAAGCCGCACCGACGCGTCCGACATCCCGAGCGCCGGCTGGGTCGACCGGCTGGCCCCGGCGCAACTGCGCCCCTGGATGCGGCTTGCGCGGCTGGACCGGCCAATCGGGACCTGGCTGCTGCTGCTGCCATGCTGGTGGAGCGTGGCCCTGGCCACCGCCGCACGGCCGGAGCCCGGATGGCCGAATCCGTGGCTGCTTCTGCTGTTCGCGGTCGGCGCGTCGGTGATGCGCGGGGCGGGCTGCACCTGGAACGACATTACCGACCGCGAGTACGACGGCAAGGTCGCGCGGACAGCCAACCGGCCGATTCCCAGCGGCCAGGTCAGCGTCCGCGGCGCCGTCGTGTTCATGGCCCTGCTGATGCTGACCGGGCTGGCCGTGCTGCTGAGCTTCAACCTCTATGCCGTCGCCGTCGGCGTGGCATCGCTGCTGCTGGTCTTCCCGTATCCGTTCATGAAGCGCATCACCTGGTGGCCGCAGGCATGGCTCGGCCTGACATTCAACTGGGGGGCGCTGGTCGGCTGGGCGGCGGTGGCCGGCAGCCTCGCTGCGGCGCCGCTGCTGCTGTATGCGGCCGGATTTTTCTGGACCCTGGGGTACGATACGATCTACGCCCATCAGGACAAGGAGGACGACGCGCTGATCGGGGTGAAGTCCTCGGCACGACGGCTCGGCGCGCGGACCCGCCCCTTCCTGTGGCTGTTCTATGGCGTAACGGTGCTGCTGCTGGCCGCGTCCGGCGCCGCTGCCGGAATCGCATGGCCGTTCTATATCGGCCTTGCCGCCGCGGCGGCGCAGCTCGCCTGGCAGGTGGCGGCGGTCGATACCGACTCGCCCCGCGACTGCCTGGCCAAGTTCAAGTCCAACAAATGGTTTGGCCTGGTTCTGCTGGCGGGAACCGTGGCGGCCGGGCGAATTTGACCGGCGCCGGCAGTATCGGCGTCAGACCTTGTCGATGACCTGCTGCAGCAGGCCCCGCACGGTCGTGGCGATCTCGCCGAGATTCGGGTTCTCGATCGCGGCCATCGAGGCGATCGGGTCGACGGCCGAGATTTCGACCTTGCCGTCACCGGTCTGCTGCACGATAACGTTGCACGGCAGCATGGTGCCGATCTTGTCCTCGGCCTGCAGCGCCTGGTAGGCGTAATTTGGGTTGCACGCCCCGAGTATTGTGTACGGCTTGAAATCGACGTCCAGCTTCTTCTTGAGGGTCGCCTTCACGTCGATCGTCGTGAGGACGCCGAACCCTTCGCTCTGCAGCGCGGCCGTCACGTCCTCGATGGCCTTGTCGAAGGGCCGGTCGATGGTCTTGCTGAAATGGTAGCTCATGAATCCTCTCAATCGGTGTCTCGATCCGGGTGTGCCCGAGCCGGTCGGCGCGGCGCTGCCTCACATATAGGATTGGCTGGCCGGTTGTCACCGGGCGGCATCGAATAGCGTTAAGTACCGGTTAATTTGTATCGGTTACAACGTCAGGGTGTTTTCACCGAGCAAAGAGGAAGTCCCTGATGAGAAATCTTGTTGGATCGCTTGCGGTCCTGGCCCTGGTTACCGTCGCGGCGAGCCCCGCAGTCGCCGTCGAAGGTACGATTTCGCGCGCACAGTTCACGTCGGCGGTTCTGGATCGCGAGCCGGTCGATGAGATCACCAGCATCGACAGCCGCACCGGCAGCGTCTTCTTTTTCACCGAGTTCCGCAATTTCGAGGGAACCAATGCCAGCCATCGCTGGATCTATAACGGCGAGGTCAAGTTCGAGCTCTCGTTCAAGATCCGCGGATCGCGCTGGCGCGTCTATTCGCAAAAGACGCTACCCGCGGAGTGGCTGGGCGACTGGAAAGTCGAGATCGTCACCGAGGAGGGCACCGTTCTTGCCGCCCACAACCTGATCCATTCCGGATCCTGATGTCCCGATTCTGAAATTCGGCCGAGCGATTTTGCGGTTCAGCGGGGCACTGACCGACTGAATTCAGTGCCCCGGCCGGCCCGGATCAGGCTTGCAGATTCCGGGCCGGGTGGGCGAACGGCACCGCGTCGACCGCGAGGGCCTCGCTGCACGCTGCCCGAAAGCCGCCGTCGTCGACCAGTCTGAGCACGAATTCTTCGGGACCGTCAGCGGGCGAGAACCGCTGACGCACGACTTCCAGTACCTCCGCCGTGGTCAGTGCCTTTGGGCGCCGGCCTGCGGCCGGAACGGCGGCCATCGCCACCGCCGCCCCCTCATGAATCAGGTGCCCGTTCACGCCGACATAGAGGTGAACGTCGCTGAGGCGCGACCCGCAGTCGAGCGCGAGGTCGATATCCTCGATTACCGCGTAACGGTATTTCGCGGCGCGCAGTTCGGACTCGTGCATGATGCCGAGCTGCCGGTCGTCGAGCCAGGTGATCGAGAGGGTCACGGCCGCGCCCGGCGCACGCTGCAGCATCGCGGGCACCGATCCGTAGGCCGTGATGTGGGCCGAATAATAGATGTCGAAGTCCGCCAATTGCGCACGCTGGACCGGAATCTCGCCGGTGTCGCCGAATTTCCGGGTCAGCTGCCGTGCCGACTGGTTGGAGCCGATCGCCAGCACCGGTGTGCGGCCCGCCCGTGCGGCCTGATTGAACACGGCGACGGCCCCGCCCTTCCAGGTATACGAACCTTCGGGAATTGCGTAGGGATAACCCCGCGCGCGCTCCAGCTTCGCTGCGCGATCAGGCATGGCGCCGACCGGCCGGGACGGGACGGGCCGCGAAATGCGGGCGGCGCTCCGGTGTCACCACGAGACCGCAGCGCCGGCGCGTTCCCGGCCGATGATTTCGGAACCATATGCCATTCGCCCTCTCTTTGCGCATTCGCGCAGGGATATCACATGGTGGCCGGCCATTCAAAGCGCGGGCGTGCTCTTGACGCCGCTGCCGCAAGGGTCTGTATAGGACCGGAACCAGAGCCCGGACCCGGATCCATGTCCTATAACTCCCTGCGCGACTTTATCCATCATCTGGAATCGAGCGGCAAACTGGTGCGGGTTTCCGCCCCGGTGTCGCCCGAGCTGGAGATGACCGAAATCCAGACGCGGCTGCTGGCCCAGCAGGGCCCGGCCGTGCTGTTCGAAAATGTCGTCGGCCGCGACGGACGGCAATACGGCATGCCGGTGCTGGCCAATCTGTTCGGGACGGTCGAGCGTGTTGCGATGGGCATGCAGCGCGAACCGCACCAGCTGCGCGAACTCGGCGAGACGCTCGCCCTGCTGCGCCAGCCGGAGCCGCCCGGCGGCTGGCGCGAGGCCATCGACATGCTGCCGATGGTCAAGACGGTGATGGCTATGAAGCCGAAGTCGACCAGCCGGGCGGCCTGCCAGGAGGTCGTGCTGCGGGGCGACGAGATCGACCTCGCGCAACTGCCGGTCCAGACCTGCTGGCCGGGCGAGCCGGCGCCGCTGATCACCTGGCCGCTGGTGGTGACCAAGGGCCCCGGGCAGCATCGCGCCGACGACCATAACCTTGGCATTTACCGGATGCAGGTCACCGGCCGGGACACCACGCTGATGCGCTGGCTGAAGCATCGCGGCGGCGCGCAGCATCACGCCCGCTGGAAGGCGGCGAAGGCTGAACCGTTTCCGGTCGCCGCGGTAATCGGGGCGGATCCGGGCACGCTGCTGGCCGCCGTCACGCCGGTGCCCGACACGCTGTCGGAATATCACTTCGCCGGGCTGCTGCGGGGCAGCAAGGTCGCACTGGTCGACTGCAAGACGGTGCCGCTGAAGGTCCCGGCCGATGCCGAGATCGTGCTGGAGGGGCATGTGTCGCTGGACGAGGTCGAGGACGAAGGCCCCTACGGCGACCACACCGGCTATTACAATTCGATGGAGAAGTTTCCGGTGTTCCGCATCTCGGCGATCACCATGCGGCGCGATCCGATCTACCTGACCACGTTCACCGGCCGGGCGCCGGACGAGCCGAGCGTCCTCGGCGAAGCGCTGAACGAGGTGTTCGTGCCGCTGCTGCAGCAGCAGTTCCCGGAGATCGTCGATTTCTGGCTGCCGCCGGAAGGCTGCTCCTACCGTATCGCGGTGGTGTCGATGAAAAAGGCTTACCCTGGCCACGCCAAGCGCGTGATGATGGGCGTCTGGTCCTATCTGCGCCAGTTCATGTACACGAAGTGGGTCATCGTGGTGGACGACGACATCGACGCGCGCAACTGGAAGGACGTGACCTGGGCAATCTCGACCCGCATGGACCCCGCCCGGGACATCACGCTGGTCGAGAACACGCCGATCGATTATCTGGATTTCGCCAGCCCGGAGTCGGGGCTCGGCTCGAAGATCGGCCTGGACGCGACCGACAAGTGGCCGCCGGAAACCAAGCGCGAATGGGGCCGCAGGATCCGCATGGACGAGGCCGTGATCGAAAAGGTCTCGGCCATGTGGCCGGAGCTGGGCCTGCCGGGCGACGGCAAGTCGATCTGGAAATGACGGTTGGCTGCGAAACAGGGACGGCGGGGCCGCCGCCCCGCCGCCGGTTTGCGGGGGCTCGCCCCCTCTCTCTTACCCGGGTTCCTTACGGCCGGATATAGGTCCAGCCCTCTTCCTGCAGTTCCATCAGCCGCACGACGCCCGATGGCACCAGCGCCGCCTCGCTGACCAGCTTCGGCGGCTTTCCTTCTTTCTTGGTCATGCCGTTGAGGGTGTTGCCGCAAGCCGAGAAGCTGAGGTTCTCATGCTCCAGCGACATCGCCGCGATGCGGCCCTTCACCGGCGAGGTGTCCTCGCGGAGCATGTGCAGCCCCGGCCCGTAGGCGACGATCTCGATCTTCACGGTCTCGCCTTTCGTCTCGTAATATTCGGTGACGTTGGCCGCGTTGTTGAGCGCCATATTCATCTTGGCCTTGTCGTTGTCATCCACGTGGATGGCCAGGTAATGGACCTTGCCCTCGGCCAGCGCCGGCGGCCCGGACGCAACAACGAACAGGCTGCCGGTCACCAGCAGTACTGCGAACATGGCATTCTTCATCTGGCTCTTTCCTCCCTCGGTCTCGATCGTGCGGCGGTCATCCAATGCGGTCACATAGCAATTTACGAATATAATTGAACCAGAACATCGGGGTCAGGCAAAGGCACTATTTCGTGAACAGCCCCGCAACCCGCTTTCGCCGGGCCGAAGCCGGATGATGCCGGTCGGCGACGGCGGCGCCGAAAATACCGTTTCCCGGGGACGCGCCGCTGGCCTAAGCGCAGGCGGGTGGCTATATAGGTCTGGGCGCGGCGCGACCGGGCCGCAACCGGACATTGACCGATATGCCGAAACCGCCGCCGCAGAACAACCTGACGGAAACCGACGACGCCCTGACCCTGCTCGACGATCTGGTCAGGCTGGCGGAATCGCGCGGCGCCGACGCGGCGGACGCGCTGCTGGTCAACGGCGTGTCGCTGTCGGTCGCGCAGCGGCTGGGCCGTCAGGAAAAGCTCGAGCGGGCCGAGGGGAACGACCTTGGCCTGCGCGTCCTGGTCGGCAAGAAACAGGCGATCGCCTCGTCGAACGACTGGACCCGGGACAGCCTCGATGAGCTCGTCGACCGTGCGCTGGCGATGGCCGCCGCAGTGCCGGACGACCCGTATTGCGGCCTGCCCGACGCCGACGAGATTTTTGTCGGCCCGCTGATCGACCCGGAAATCTGCGACGAGACCGAGCCCGACGTCGCCACGCTGACCGCGCGGGCGAAGGCGTGCGAGGACGCCGCGCGGGCGGTCGACGGCGTGACCAATTCCGAGGGTGCCGAGGCGAGCTGGAGTCTGACCGAGATTGCGCTGCTCGCCTCGAACGGATTCGCGGGCAGCTACGCGGTGTCGCGGCACGGCGTCGGAACCGCCGTCGTGGCGGGCGAAGGCGCCGGTATGGAACGGGACTACGAATTTTCCAGCACCGTCTTCATGGACGACCTCGACGATCCGGCGGAGGTCGGCGAGCGGGCCGGCATCCGCGCCACCAGCCGGCTCGGCGCGCGCAAGGTGGAGACCGCGAAGGTCCCGGTCGTCTATGACCCGCGGGTCGCCAACTCGCTGGTCGGGCATCTGGCCTCGGCGGCGAACGGCACGGCGGTCGCGCGCGGCACCAGCTTCCTGAAAGACAGCATGGGCGAGCAGATTTTCGCCGAAGGCATCGGCATCGTCGACAATCCGCACCGCAGCCGCGGGCTGCGGTCGAAGCCGTTCGACGGGGAAGGCATGGCCAACCCGCTCCTCAACCTGGTCGAGGGCGGCGTTCTGAAGAACTGGGTGCTGGATCTGCGCTCGGCGCGGCAGCTCAAGCTGCAGACCACGGGCCGCGCCGCGCGCGGCACCTCTTCGCCGCCGTCGCCTTCGGTGACGAATCTCTACATGAAGTCGGGCACGCCGTCGCCGCACGACCTGATCAAGGACATCAGGAGCGGCTTCTACGTGGTCGAACTGATCGGCTTCGGCGTCAACATGATTACCGGCGACTACAGCCGCGGGGCGGCGGGGTTCTGGATCGAGAACGGCGAGGTGTCCTATCCCGTCAGCGAGGTCACCATCGCCGGCAACCTCAAGGACATGTTCCGTAGCATGATGCCGGCGAACGATCTGGAATTCCGCTACGGAACCAACGCCCCGACCATCCGCGTCGACGGCATGACCGTGGCCGGCGCTTGACTCCGGGTTTCCGGGAGCCGGCATAGCGTCGCGCCGCCACAGTGCTTGACCCGGCGCCGTCCCGCCGTTAACCTTGCCGGCATGAGCATGTCGACCTGCAAACGGTTTCTGAGCCTCCTTCTTACCGGCCCGGCCTCCTGACCGGAGCGCCGGGGACCCGCGTTTTTCTGTTCGGCCCAGTTACCACTCTGCAGGAATACCCAGATGTTCATACCCGCCAGGATTCTTCCGTCTTTTGCGCCGCCGGCCCGCGCCGTTCTTTGCGTGCGCCGTGCGCTGGCTCTCCTCCCGCTGCGACTTAGGCGCGGCCGCCGGGTCTGATCGGCTGCCCGGCGGCCGTCTTGCCGCCATCCCCTTATCGCAATGCAGTGGACACCAGGAGAGTCAGTCATGAACGTCGTTACCACCAAGAAATACAAATCCTTCGCGCCGGTCGACTTGCCCGAACGGCAGTGGCCGTCGCGGACCATCACCCGGCCGCCGGTCTGGTGCAGCGTCGATCTGCGCGACGGGAACCAGGCGCTGATCGAGCCGATGGGCGGCGAGCGCAAGCGCCGCATGTTCGATACCCTCGTCGCCATGGGCTTCAAGGAGATCGAAGTCGGCTTCCCAGCGGCGTCCGAGACCGACTACGCGTTCATTCGCGAGTTGATCGACGGGGACAGAATCCCCGAGGACGTTACCGTACAGGTCCTCACGCAGTCGCGCCCGGAGCTGATCGAGCGCACCTTCGACGCGCTGGAGGGCGCGCGCCGGGTCATCGTCCACCTGTACAACTCGACCTCGGCCCTGCAGCGCCGCGTGGTGTTCGGCCTCGACCGCGCCGGCGTGACCGGGATCGCCGTCGACGGCGCGCAGCGCATCGCCGGGCTGGCCGCCGCCCGCCCCGGTACCGAATGGGTGTTCCAGTACTCGCCGGAAAGCTTCACCGGCACCGAGCTCGATTACGCGGTCGATATCTGCGAGGCGGTGATGGACGTGTACCGGCCGTCGCCGCAGAACCGGATGATCCTGAACCTGCCCAGCACGGTCGAAATGGCGACGCCGAATGTCTACGCCGATCAGATCGAGTGGTTCTGCCGTAACCTGCGCAACCGCGGCTCGGTCATCGTCAGCGTCCACCCGCACAACGACCGCGGCACCGCCGTGGCGGCGACCGAGCTGGCGGTGATGGCGGGCGCCGAGCGCGTCGAGGGCACCCTGTTCGGCAATGGCGAGCGGACCGGAAATGTCGATGTCGTGACGCTGGCCATGAACCTGTTCACCCAAGGGGTCGACCCGGGCCTCGACATATCGAACATCGGCGAGCTGGTCCGCGTCGCGGAATACTGCAACCAGCTGCCGGTCCATCCGCGTCACCCCTATGCCGGCGAACTGGTGTTCACCGCGTTCTCCGGCTCGCACCAGGACGCGATCAAGAAGGGCCTCGCGGCGCAGCACAAGTCGAACAGCGGCACCTGGGATGTCCCGTATCTGCCGCTGGACCCGGCCGATGTGGGACGCAGCTACGAAGCCGTGATCCGCGTCAACAGCCAGTCCGGCAAGGGCGGAATCGCCTATCTGCTGGAGCAGGAATACGGGCTGGTCATGCCGCGCCGCCTGCAGATCGAGTTCAGCCCGGTCGTGCAGGCCGTCGCCGACCGCACCGGCAAGGAGCTGTCACCGGCGGAGATTTGGGCGATTTTCGAGGCCGAGTATCTGGCGCATACCGGGCCATACGAGGTCGTCGACTACCGGACGCTGCCGGACCGCCGGGTGCGCGGCCAGCGCAACATTGCGGCGACGATCCGCGTCGACGGCGCGGTGCACGAGATCGCCGGCCGGGGCAATGGCCCGGTCGACGCCTTCCTCGACGCGCTGGGCAAGCATCGCGGCAACGGATTGAACATTGTGGATTATAACGAGCACGCGATCGGCCATGGCGCGGACGCGACGGCCGCCGCCTATGTCGAAATCGAGATCGTCGGTGGCGGCACGCTGTTTGGCGTGGGCATGGACACGAATATCGTCATGGCCTCGCTGCGGGCCATCACCAGCGCCGCCAACCGCGCCATCGCCAAGGGCATGGCCGCGGTGTAGCGGTGGCCACATCGGCGCCGCACCCATCGGCGGCGGCGATACCGGCGCGGTGACCTCGGACCTAGGGTACCGGTTCGGCGGCCGGCGCTACAGCGTGCCCTCGATCGCGTATTTGAGGATCCGCACCACCTGTTCCGGCGATTCCGCCGTGGCCAGCGCCGCCCCGTCGACTTCCTTGAGCGCATGAGTCAGGGACGGGTCGTGCAGGGTCACCACCGGCGTGCCCAGAGCCGCCGCATAGCCGGCATCGAAGGCGGCGTTCCACTGCCGGTACTTGTCGCCGAAACGAACCACAACGACGTCCGACCGCTCGATCATGGTGCGCGTGCGGATGGCATTGAGCTTGGCGCCCTTGTGGTCCTTCCAGAAGGGCTCGCTCTCCTCGCCCAGGATGGCGACGCCGCAGTCGTCGCTCGACTGATGGTCGGTGACCGGGGCCAGGAATTCGACCGGCAGGCCGGCCTCCCTGGCTCCCGCCTCGATCCGTTCGCGCCAGTCGGTATGGATTTCGCCCGACAGATAGACCGTGAGTTCCGCTTCCAAATCGTCCTCCTCAAGAAATATCCAGTTCGCGGTGGATTTCGGGCGCGCACTATTCCGCACCGTGGCCGGAATTTCCAGCCCCTTGCGCCCGCCTGAACACCGGCAACGTTCAAGTGGAATTTCATATGTTGACCGTCAAGGGAGGCCCTCGCAATACCGGGCCGCTGCAGTCGAATGACCCACCGGTTCCAATACGGGCACGCGCGATGGGCCTTTCCCGGGCCTGTGTTCAATGGTAACTAACGGTACCACAATCCGGGGCGCTGCCCCGCGAATGGAAACCGGCCATCGGCAATGAGGAGGATTCGTGGTCAAGGAAGACCTGATCGAACTTGACGGCACCATAAAGGAACTGCTGCCCAATGCGACGTTCCGCGTCGAACTGGACAACGGGCATGAGGTTCTGGCCCACACGTCGGGCAAGATGCGCAAGTTTCGTATCCGCGTTCTCGCCGGGGACCGGGTGACCGTAGAAATGACCCCGTACGATCTGACCAAGGGCCGGATCATCTTCCGGTTCAAGTGACGCCATGACGGCGCGCCGAACGCTCACCCGCCTGCTGGCGACATTGATGATCTGGACCGCCAGGCTGGCCCCTGCCGCGGCCGTCGGCTCGCTGCTGTTGGTTTTCGACGGCAATCTGAGATGGCTGGGGCTATTCGGCCTGCCCCTGCTGCTTCTGGCGCTCCGCGGTGGCACCCTGGGGTGCGGCCCGCGCGGCTGCGGCCTCGGCGGCGACCGGGCACCGGGTCCCTGGCCGGCCCCGTGATTCGCTGATTTCCAACGCCGTTCATGGCCCCCCGATCATATACCAGGCTGCGTCGCGGGCTGATCGATGCGTGCCTTGCCATGAACCGGCTGGGCATTAACCAGGGCATGGCGGGCAATGCCAGCGTGCGTCTGCCGGAGGGCCTGCTGATCACGCCGAGCGGCCTCGCGTACGACCGCATGAGACCGGACGATATCGTCACCATCGACGGCGCGGGCCGCGCGCAAGGGCCCGGTACGCCGTCGTCGGAATGGCGGTTCCATTTCGACATCATGCAAACCCGCGAAGACGTCAATGCGGTGCTCCACGCCCACCCGCCGTTTTGCACGGCGCTGGCCTGTCTGGGCATGGATATTCCGGCGTTCCACTACATGGTGGCCGTGGCGGGCGGCGACTCCATCCGCTGCGCGCCCTATGCGACCTTCGGCACCCAGGCGCTGTCCGACAATGCACTGCGTGCGCTCGACGGAAGGCGGGCCTGCCTGCTGGCGAACCACGGCATGATCTGTGTGGCCGGCACTCTCGAAGGCGCCCTCAGCCTGGCGATCGAGGTCGAGACCCTGGCGCAGCAGTACTGGCGGGCGCTGCAGATCGGCGCCCCCCGTATCCTGCCGCCCGATGAAATGCAAACGGTGCTCGAGAAATTCCGAACCTACGGCAAACGCTAACGGATGCGGGTCAGCCTATGCCATTGGCCATCGCAAGCTTGACCGCCTGGGTGCGGTTGACAACACCGATCTTCCGATAGATGCGCCGCAAGTGCAGTTTGACGGTGACTTCCTCGACGCCGAGTTCTTCGCCGATCTCGCGGTTCGAGATGCCCTTGACCAGCGACGCCAGGACCTCAGATTCGCGGCGCGAAAGACTCCGTTCCGCGATGAACTCGCCGGCGCTACGCGACGCCGCCTGTACGATCTCGGTTCGGTGCGCGATATTCTCGTAGAGTTCGGCGGGTATGAATTTTTCGCCGACCTGCATGAGCTTGATGGCGTGGAAGAATGCCGGGGCGGAGAGACTCTTGGGTATGAAACCCGCGGCACCGCGCGCCAGTGCGCTGGACGCGACCTGCGCGTCGGGCGCCCCGGAGAAGATCGCACAGGGGATCTTGGGAAACCGGCCCCGGATCTTGTCCAACCCCTTGATCCCATCCATGCCGGGAAGGTCATAATCAAGAAGGACGATCTCGACCGCGCCGTCCTGATCCATCGCATCCATGGCACCGGCCAGCGACGTGGCCTGCAGCACTTCCGCGCCGGAATCGTTTTCTCGAACCAGTTGGGCCAGCGCATCGGCCAGCAACTGATGGTCGTCCGCTATAAGTATTTTCATCCCTTCCTCGACGATAATCTTGTCACTGTTTCGACCCTGTACCGGTTTCTTTGCCAGTTTCCGGGTATTTTGGTAGTTTTTTTCTCGTAAAGATGTGCCGCACCATATAGCAATTCTGGAGCCAATGGCAGACAATATACCACCGTATTCATCGAATTATTAATAATTGGATAACACGAACCGGATGGCGTCGGTTCATCAACCAGCGAGGGGTACCGGGCCACGGCCGCTGACGCGACCCTTAGCCGCAGGTCTGCAACCAGCCTTAAACAGGTATGGATGGCGCTTAACTGCCGAGACACCGCGCCACCGCTGCAACCGCCGGGACACGGTTTTGGCAACGTCGAATTGGATTTTGGGAGAATCAAGGTGCTTCGAGCCATCCTCGCCCTGATCATGGTCGTCCTTTCCGCGATGCCGGCGCTTGCCCAGGCCGAGTTCATCGTCGCGGTGCGGGACGTTGCCGACCGCAAGGCTGTGTTCGCAACCGTCCAGAGCGTCGACGTGGTCGCCGCCCGTGCCCGCATTGGTGGCACCGTGCGCGGTTTGTCGGTTGACGAAGGGTCCGCGGTGCGTTCCGGCCAGATCATCGCCACCGTCGATGACCCGAAGCTGGGACTGCAAATGGTGGCCATCGATGCGCGCATCCGCTCGCTCGAAGCACAGAAGAAGCTGGCGGGGGTGGAATACGACCGGCTGAGCGCGCTGCGCAAATCGGGCACGATCAGCCAGGCGCGGCTTGACGAATCGCAGACCAACCTCAACGTGGTCACCGGAAATCACGCGGCGCTGGTCGCCGAGCGTGCAGTGGTGGCCGAGAGTCTGGCCGAGGGTGCGGTGCTCGCCCCGGGCGACGGCAGGGTACTGCGCGTTCCGGTGACCGAAGGTTCGGTGATCCTGCCGGGTGAGGCCGTTGCTGTCATCGCAGCTGAACGCTATGTCCTGCGCATCGAACTGCCGGAACGGCACGCGCAGTTCATTCGCGTCGGCGACGAAGTGCTGGTCGGCGCGCGCGGCCTCGCCGTGGACGCGGGAAACGACCTCCGCACCGGGCGGATCACCCAAGTCTACCCTGAAATGAGCAACGGCCGGCTCATCGCCGATGCCGAGGTCGACGAGCTGGGTGATTATTTTGTCGGTGAGCGCACCCGGGTCTATGTCGCCACGGGGCAGCGCCAGGCGATCGTTATTCCGCGGGATTTCCTGCTACGGCGGTACGGAGTCACCTACGCGATCGTCAAGGGCGAGGGCGAGGTCATGGTGCAGCCGGGGCAGCGCACCGACGAAGAGGTTGAAATCCTGTCCGGGCTCGCACCCGGTGACATCCTGCTGAAACCCTAGCCTCGCGGATCGCACCATGAATCTTGGGATTTCCGGGCGGCTGACACGATCGTCGATTTCCTCGCCGCTGACGCCGTTGCTGCTGATCGCGGCGATCATGGTCGGGCTGCTGGCGCTGGCCGTTCTGCCCCGTGAGGAAGAGCCGCAGATCAGCGTTCCGATGGTCGATGTCCTCGTGGCGGCGGACGGGTTGAAGGCCGACGACGCGGTGGAGCTGGTCACCAAGCCGCTGGAGGATATCGTCAAGGGCATCGAGGGCGTCGAGCACGTCTATTCACAGTCGCAGGACGACCGCGTCGTGGTCACCGCCCGGTTTTTCGTCGGCACCTCGGCGGATTCCGCAATTCTGCGCGTGCACGAGGAAATCAGGGCAAATCTCTCCAGCATTCCGCTTGGCATTCCGGAACCGCTGATCGTCGGCCGCGGCATCAATGACGTTGCGATCCTGACATTGACGCTGGCGCCGCGCGGGAATTTGCCGCCCGATTTGGCGCTACGCTGGGACGACAACGCCCTCTACAACGTCGCCGAAGAGCTGCTGCACGAGCTGATCAAGGTCGAGGATGTCGGACTCACCTACATCGCCGGCGGGCGGCCGGACCAGATCCGTGTCGAGCCGGACCCGGAAAGGCTGTCGCTCTACGGGGTCACCCTCAATCGTCTGGTCGAGAAGATCGAAAACGCCAACCGATCCTTCGTGGTGGGCAGCATCCGCAAGGACAACGCCAACCTGCCCGTGGTGGCGGGACAGACGCTCAGCGGTGTCCCGGACATCGGGTTGCTGGTAATCAACACCGTCGACGGGCGGCCGGTATACGTGAAGGACGTCGCCAATGTCGTCGTCGGCGCGGCGCCCCTGGAACACCGGGCCTGGCATATCGAAGCGCTCGCCGATGGCACCGTGCAGTTCCTGCCGACCGTCACCCTGGCCATCGCCAAGCGCGAGGGCGCCAATGCGGTGGTCGTCGCCGAGCGGCTGCTGGAGCGGCTCGAGATCGTGCGCGACAAGCTAATCCCCGGCGCGGTCGCCGTCCATATCACGCGGAACTATGGCGAGACGGCGTCGGAAAAGGCTGACGAGCTGCTGCTGCATCTTGGCATCGCCACGGTCAGCATCGCCATCCTGATCGCGTTTTTCGTCGGCTGGCGCGAGAGCGGCGTGGTGCTGGTGATCATCCCGACGACGATCCTGTTGACGTTCTTCGCCTCCTGGCTGATGGACTACACCATCAACAGGGTCAGCCTGTTCGCGCTGATCTTTTCGATCGGTATCCTGGTCGACGACGCCATCGTGGTCATCGAGAACATCGTGCGGCACTGGCGCATGAAGCCGGGCCGCGACGTCGTGCAGACGGCAATCGAAGCCGTTGCCGAAGTCGGCAACCCGACCATCGTTGCTACCCTGACGGTGATCGCCGCGCTGCTGCCGATGATGTTCGTCACCGGCTTGATGGGCCCGTACATGGCGCCGATTCCGGCCAACGCCAGCGCCGCGATGCTGTTCAGCTTCTTTGTCGCGGTGATGATCGCGCCGTGGCTGCTGCTGAAGATCGGCGGCGGCAAGCATGCCGCCGCGAGCGACGGCGACACGGTACAGGGCCATGGGCAGGGCGGCCGCATGGGCCGGCTCTACCGCCGCGTCGCAGCGCCGGTCCTGAAAAGCAAGGCGCGGTCGTGGGCCTTCCTGCTGACCGTCGGCATCGCAACCGTCGCGGTGACCACCCTGTTCGCGACCCGCTCGGTAACGGTCAAGCTGCTGCCGTTCGACAACAAGTCCGAATTGCAGGTGGTGTTGGATCTGCCCGAAGGCGCCAGCCTCGAAGCGACTCAGCGCGTGCTGATCGAGGCGGCGCGCAGGCTGGCCGACCTGCCGGAACTCCTACACATCCAGGCCTATGCCGGAACCGCCGCGCCGTTCAACTTCAATGGCCTTGTTCGGCACTATTACCTGCGCAGCCAGCCGGAGATGGGCGACCTGCAGATCAACCTGCTGCCCAAGCACGAGCGCGGCCGCGCGAGTCATGAAATCGCGCTCGATATCCGCGACAGGCTCAGGGGCCTGGAGACGCCGGAACGGACCTCGGTCAAGGTGGTGGAGGTGCCTCCTGGCCCGCCGGTGCTGTCGACGCTGCTGGCGGAAATTTACGGGCCGGACGCCGCCACCAGGCGCGACTATGCCGCCAGGGTCCGCGAGGTTTTCGAGGCGGTGGACTTCGTGGTCGACACAGACGACAGCTTCGGCCACCCGACACAGCGGCTGCGCCTGGCAATCGACCAGGACAACATGGAATTCCTCGGAGTCGAGGAAGAAGCGGTCTACGACACCGTCGCCGCACTGTTCGGCGGCATCAGTGTCGGCTATTCGCACCGCGGCGGCGGCGCCAACCCGGTGGAAATCGCGATCCGTCTGCCGAGATCCGGCCTCGGGCCCGGCGAACACCTGCTCAGCACGCCGGTGCCGGGACGCGCGGGCATCGTCGAATTGGGCGATGTCGTCGAGTGGCGCTACGAGGAAGCCTCATTTCCCCTGTTCCGCCACAATGGCCGGTTCGTCGAGATGGTGACGGCCGAGCTGGCCGGCCGGTTCGAGGCGCCGATCTACGGCATGTTCGCGGTCGAGGATGCCATCGCGGCGCTGGACTGGGGCGAGGGCGGCCCGCCGGAAATCCGTTACCGCGGCCAGCCGCAGGATGAGAGCCGGGTTTCGCTGCTGTGGGATGGCGAGTGGGAGATCACCTGGACCACCTTCCGCGACATGGGCGGCGCCTTCATGGTCGCACTGCTCGCCATCTATCTTCTGGTGGTCGGGCAGTTCCGCAGTTTCAAGCTCCCGCTGGTGATCCTGACGCCGGTGCCGCTGACGCTGATCGGCATCGTCATCGGGCACTGGCTGTTCAAGGCGCCGTTCACGGCGACCTCGATGATCGGCTTCATCGCACTTGCCGGCATCATCGTGCGCAACTCGATCCTGCTGGTCGACTTCATCCGGCAGGAGCGCGAGAAGGGCACGCCGCTGCGCCCGGCGCTGCTCGAGGCCGGCGCGATCCGCTTCCAGCCGATCTTCCTGACGGCAATGGCGGCGATGATCGGCGCGGCCTTCATCCTGGCCGACCCGATCTTCCAGGGCCTGGCGATTTCGCTGGTGTTCGGCCTCGCCTCATCGACCGCACTGACCCTGCTGGTGATTCCGGCGGTCTACGTCGTGTTCCGCGACGATGGGTCGGTGCTGCCGGAAAAATAGAACCGAGGCGCGGTGGCGCAAATCTGCGGCGCGATTTCGAAGGCCGCTGGCGGCCGGGGGTGTAATCCGTTACCCTGAGCCCAGCAGGGAGAATGCCATGCATATCGTGATCGAAGCCAAAGACTTCCGCAGACTTTCACCCGAGACGCAGCGCGAACTCATCCGCAAATTCGCCGATCCCAAGCTGCTGCAGACGGCGCGCCGGACGACGCGCACAGAAACCACCTGGAAGAGGCCCGTCGATCTCGACAGGAACCTGGCGCTGCGGCTGGTGCATGGGATCTCCGACAATCACCGCAAGCGGCTGGAGATCTTCGCCAGCAACAAGGGCCGGGCCCGCATGAAGGACCTGCTGGCGGTGACCGGCGACACACAATGGCGCGCGCTGTCATTGTTCGAGGGCGCGATGACCCGGCGGCTGCGCCGCCTGATCGGCGACACCGAAAAGAAGGCGCACCTGATCGGCTGGGACTATGACTCGACGGTCTGGGACAAGGGCCACAAGGAAATCGAGGACGGCGTCTATTACGTCACCCCGAAAACGGCAAAGGCTCTGAAAGCGGTGCTGCTGGACTGAGTCGCGATCGCATCATTCGCGTGCGGGGAAGCGGCCTCGGCGCGGTGCCGGCTTATGCGAAATTAACCATGATCCGTCGGGAATCAGGCGACCAGTTCGGCCCCGGGACGGCCGTGATAGTAGCCGTTGGCGCGGGGCGCGAAGTCGGCAACCGTCTCGATGATCCGCTGTGCCCGGGCAGGGTCGGACCGCCCTTCGAGCAGGTCGTGCCAAACATGGGCGATCGCGACCATGTCGGCATCGTGGGGCGACAGACGGAACCGCCGGATGCCCATCTCCATCAGATCCCCGGCTTCGGCACTCAGGTCGAGCAGCGCGTGGGAGAGCGTCTGTATGCCGTTGACGGCGAGGAACGCCTGCCGGTCCAGCGTCATCACCGGCATGCCATCGGGGTCCTTGTCGCAAACGTAGCGGCACCCATCCTTGTGCAGACCGTGTGCACGCGCATGGTAACACCGCGCCGACAGGGCCAGCGGCATCCGCCC
>Ga0224512_10000849_pt1 | contig 31276 bp, 24 predicted proteins | sample SF_May12_sed_USG_4_FD_169103 | JGI IMG/M metagenome (GOLD analysis project Ga0224512, IMG submission 169103) | Sediment microbial communities from San Francisco Bay, California, United States - SF_May12_sed_USGS_13 | ecosystem: Environmental > Aquatic > Marine > Sediment | place: USA... | reverse complement strand
TGCCGCCATGTCTTATGTGGTCATGTTGATGATGATTGTCATCGTGTTAATCGCAATCCGCGTGTTGCGCCGTGAGAAGCGGTCTCTCGATGTGATCTACGAGCGGCAACGCACCGAAACCGCCGGGGTTGGGGCATGACGGCGAAGGTCGGGGCCAGCGAACTGGCTGCAACAAAGTTAAGGAAACCGGCATGAAGCGTTCCACCAAACGCAGGTGGTTCACGCTGTTTCGTTACACTATCCTGACGTTTTGGGTCTTGATTGTTGGTTTCCCTATTTTTTGGATGGTGTCGACTTCGTTTAAACCGGATTCGGAGTGGTATGCGAACCCGCCGGTCTACATTTCAGAGGATCCGACGCTGGATAACTTTGTCACCGTATGGACCTCTCATACCAGCACCCTGAAGACCCAGGAAGCGGAATCGATGCAGCGGCCGTGGACTGCGCTGGGCAACACACTACTCGTATCACTGTTGTCGACCACCCTCGCGGTAGGATTCGGCGCTCTTCTTGCCTATGGCGTGTCGCGGCATCGCATACTGTCTGAGGTGCGCATGTTCCAGCTATTGATCCTACGGATGATACCGCCCATTGTGGTGGTCGCACCATTGTCGCTTTACTACTCGACGCTCGGACTTCTGGATTCCGTTTCGGGGCTCGTGATCGTTTACTTTCTGACGACGCTGCCCTATGCGGTGTGGATGTCAAAAAGTTTTATCGACGAGGTACCTCGTGAAATGGAACAGGCTGCTGAGATTCTGGGGGCAACCCGCTGGCAGACCATTCGCGAGGTGGTTCTGCCGCTGATTCGTTCGGGTCTGGTGGCGACCTTTCTGTTTATTTTGATCCTGACCTGGAGTGAGTACTTGCTGGCGCTGATATTATCCAAGGCCGAAGTGGTCACCTTGCCGATCGAATTGTCGAAATACGAAGGGTCGACCGAAGGCCGCGTTTACGGCCGCCAGGCCGCGTTGGCGGTAGGTATTACCTTACCGCTTGTAATCATCGGTATTTTTATTCGCAAGCACCTGGCCCGCGGGTTTAGTTTTGGTATGGTGAGGAAATAAGTTGTTATGTCGCGCATTGAATTGAGTGCGTTGCGGAAAGAGTTCGGCAACGTGGTCGCGGTCAACAACCTTGACCTTACCATCGAAGACGGCGAGTTCATCGTACTGGTGGGACCGTCCGGCTGCGGCAAGACCACGACACTGCGCATGATCGCCGGTTTCGAGGACCCGACGGCGGGCGAGATCCGTGTCGACGGCCGGGTAGTCAACGAGATGGAGCCGCGCGATCGCGATCTGGGTATGGTCTTTCAGGACCATGCTTTGTTTCCACACAAAACGGTTGCCGAAAACATCGAGTTTGGCCTGCGCATGCAGAAACTAGCGCCAGCAGTAAGACAGCAAAAGCTCCAGAAGGTCGCCGGGCTGGTCCGCATTACCCACCTGTTGGACAAGATGCCGGCACAGTGCTCAGGTGGCGAATCCCAACGCGTGGCGCTGGCCCGCACCTTGGTGACGGAACCGTCTAATTTCCTGCTCGACGAACCGCTGTCGAGCCTGGATGCGAAACTGAGGCGCGAGATGCGCGCCGAATGTGACCGCCTGCATGGCGAGCTGCAAAAGACTTTCGTATATGTTACCCATGACCAGGAAGAAGCCATGACGCTTGCCGACCGCATTGTGGTCATGCGCGCCGGGCGGATCGAGCAGATCGGTACTCCGATGGAGATATACAGCAGCCCGGTGAACCAGTTTGTGGCCGACTTTTTCGGCTCGCCGTCGATGAATTTGATTGAGGGTAGCCTCGAGCATAAAAAAGGGCACGCATGGTTTCGAACGCCGCGCTTCAGCGTCGAATTGCCGGATCGGTTCGCACAGGCGGAAGCCGGGCCGGTCACTCTCGGCATCCGTCCCGAGCACGTTACTATCGGCGAGGCGGGGCAATTCGACGATACCATCCAGCTCATCGCGCCGCTCGGTAAAGATACGCTCATTTATTTTGACATCGAACACGAACGCCCACTGGTGGTGATCGTGGAAGGGCTGCAGATGCAGAATTTCAACGTCGGCTCCACTGTGGGTGTCACTTTTTCAGCCGATAACATCTATCTGTTTGCCCCCGACGGTCGGCGGATCGATGGCAATGGGCTTTAAGAATGGAAACAGACTTGTCGGTGGCGAATTCGTAATCAAGCCGCTACCGGCGTCTGAAACAGACCTCGGCAATGCTTCCGCCAGGCCTGTCGGTTGCGAATTCGCAATCATGCGGCAACCGGGGTTTGAAATAGACTCTGGCAATGCTGCATTCGAGCGTAGCAATCGAGCGCAGCACCCACGGGGGAGGGCGCTTCGGCGCGTTGCGTTAGAGTGGAGCCGGCGAGCGCAAGACTGCACGGCGCAGGCGGATTCCCTCAACCTACGAATTCGCCACCGCCAAGTTGGTTGGAACTCGCGCGGGGCAGCATGAAGCGGAATGTGGCGCCCTGTCCGGCTTGGCTGCTCACTTGGATATCGCCGTCGTGCAGCTCCAGGATACGCTTGGCGATCGCCAGGCCCAGGCCTGCGTGCATGCTATTGCGGTGTTCGTGGGTCGCCCGATAAAAGCGCTCAAAGATATGCGGAATATCCTTCTCCTCAATACCACAGCCGGTATCGGCGATCTTTACCTCTACCGCGTCGTCATGCGCGCGCAAGCTGACGCCGATCTTGCCGCCCGTCGGTGTGTGCTGTAGGGCATTGGTAATAAGATTTTCCAGCACCCGTTCGATCAGCGCAATATCGGCATAGACAAAGGGATTGTTGTCCGCGGTGCCCATGTGCAAGGCGACACCCTTTTCATCGGCTTCAAGCTGGAATTTCTGCAACACATCCTGTACCAGTTCGGCTGGGTGAAACGGTTCGAACGTAGGGGCCATCTGATGCGCGTCCAGCTTGGCGAGCTCGAAGAGCTCGCCAATCAGGCGGCCCAGTTGTTCGCTGTTACGCAGGGCCGCGTCGAGATACTCGTTGCGCTTTTCATCGTCAAGCTCAGTTGCCTTGAGCTTGAGTGTCTCTAAATAACCGTGCAATATGGCCAGCGGGGTACGCAGATCGTGTGAGACGTTGGCCACCAGCTCACGGCGTAGGTTGTCCTGTTCTTCGAGTTCATCCAATTGCTCCGTGATGCGCAGGGCCATCTGGTTAAATGTGATGCCCAGTTGATCGACTTCATCGCCATGTTTATGTTTTGCGGTGTAGGGCATGAGGTGTTTGAAACCGCTTTGCCTAAAGTCATCCATCAGGGTCGAGAGACGATAAAGCCGTCGGGTCATCAGATGAAAGAGCAACAGGCCGGCCAATAGGCCGAATAACAAGCTTCCTGCCACTGACCAGCCGCTCAGCTTTAGAAAATAGTTCGCTTTAATCAGCCCTTCGACGTCATCGTACTGCTGACCGCGAAGCACCACGTAGAGGTAGCCCTTGGGATCCGTTTCCGAAGGTATGGCCGTGACCGAAAATGCCTTATGCCTGTCATGGCTGCGGGGGTCATCGCCTAGCAGGGGGTAGGTGGCGTTGCCACGGAGGAAGGTGTGGATCGGTTCGAGGGAAACCCGATTGCGCTTGACCTTTTTGGGGTCGGCGGAATAGGACAGGATGGTGCCGGCAGGGTCCAATAAATAGATCTCGATGCTGGGATTGATCACCATGTATTCTTCAAAGGTCTCCTTAAGCGCTTGTTCATTGAGACGTCCGGCCTCGACAAGATTGCGGTCTGCGACCAAGTCGCGCGCCAGGTCACGGTTGAGTGCTTGATCGACTTGCTGTTGGTAGTGACGGGTGGTTGAGATACTGAGCAGAACGTAGACTATTCCGATCGAGGCAAGCAACAAGACCAAAACCAGGGACAGTTTGGCGTAGAGGGTGCGGGGCATCAGTTCTCCTCATCGGCGAATTTATAGCCGACGCCCCACACCGTGAGGATGAAGCGAGGATTGACTGGGTCGTTCTCGATCTTGGTCCGCAAACGATTGATATGGGAATTGACCGTGTGTTCATAGCCTTCGTAGCTGTACCCCCAGACCGTGTCTAGCAGTTCAGCGCGTGTGTAGACTCGTCCGGGGTGGCGTGCGAAGTGCGACAGCAGATCAAATTCCTTGGCGGTAAGCTCCACTTTTGTTCCGTCGATGAGTACCCGGCGTTTTTCAAATTCTATGACCAAGTCACCGACCACCAGTTTCTTTACGGTCGATTGTGTATCCGTGCTGTCCAGCGCCTCCATGCGGCGGAATTGGGCCCGCACCCGGGCCAGCAACTCAGGGAGACTGAAGGGCTTGGTGACGTAGTCGTCCGCCCCCATCTCTAAGCCCACCACGCGGTCGAGCTCGGATGACTTGGAGGTGAGCATAATAATGGGAACATAACCGGGTAGCGCACGCAGACGTCTGCAGACCGCCAGACCATCCATTACCGGCAACATCAGGTCGAGAATCACCAGGTCATAGCGGCCTTGCTCAAAGAGTCGCAGACCCTGTTCACCATCCTGGGCGATGTCCGCTAGGCAATTGATGTCCTTGATGTGGAGCTGGAGCAGATCCGCGATGTCGGAACTGTCTTCGATGATGAGGATGTTGCGCGTCATGGCCGGCGTGCCCGGCGAGTTGCTCTAAAGAAATGATCGCATATCTGTGCTCATGAGCATACGCCGGTTACACGAAGCCGATGGGGACAACCCTCCCCTGGAATCTGGGGAGGGTTGTGGGGTTCGAGAAAACAACCTCGTCTCAATATCGTTTGTCCCTCCCAACGGTGATCACCACTTTGGCCACTGGGTTCAGCCAGTGGTGAACGCTGGCGTCCAGGTCACTGAGACCGCCGCCGGGATCGTCGTCGCCCAGCACACCCCGGTGGACATGGACCGTGTTATTGGCCTCGGACGTCGTGACGCCGATTGCGCCGCTGCCACTGTGGCCGCCGGGGTCGGCCGGGATCCCTAAGACACCGGGCGCCCCGCCGCCGTTGATGACCTCATTGTTGGCCTCGGTGCCGGCGTCATATCCATTTAGGTAGATGGTATACGTGCCTGAGTGCTTGGGGACCTCCAGGCTGTCCAGACCAACAAAGCCGTCATTGGTCGGCAGCAGCATGGCGACGACAGAGAGGCGGGGATTGTGGGGTGAGTATTTGAACATCGCCGTCGCGCTGGCCCCTGGCGCCAGCACACCGCCCGCAGGGTTGTCGACAATGTCGGCGCCGATGGCTTGCAGCTCAGTGATGAGGCCGGAGATATCTCCCCCTTCAGCCATCGCCTGCAGATTGGCCGAAGCAGGGGTGCCAGGCTCGAAGACATCGGCACCGCGGCTATGCGCCGCGATCATGAGAGGGGTGAAGTAAATGCCGTTGGTCAAGTTGGTGATTTCAACACTGAAATCTTTCGCCAGTGCTGGGGTTGCGGATAACGTGCCTGCCACAAACAATGCGGCAAATGTCTTTTTCATCATGAACTCCTTGAGTTGAATGGTCCGGTTGCTTCTGACTGCAGGGTAGATTTAAAGTCAAGGAGTTCACGGCGCGGTTGCGTATCTATCACAAATTCATAACGGCAAGTGTTGGGAAGCGGGGCGTATATGCTCCGGAGATAACGCCCAGTAACCCGTACTGTCCATTTACTCGGACGACAGCCCGCGTTAGCCTTCTGGCATGGGTTGCGCGCCACCGCTGCTCACATTCTTATTGACGATCATGTCCGGATGGGTCTCCTTCCCGAATACTTGTAAATGTTGAAATCGTTGACGTTTCGCAATGGTGAAGCGCATTGTCAGGGGGCCGGCCACTTGCACTATGACCATCGATGGCGGACGCATTTGAGTATTCGGGAAGGAGAGGAAGGGTTGGCGCGTCACTTCGTCACCGCGTCACTTCGTGACTGTTGTAACATCTGGCCGTCAACACTCGAAGGGGGAGAAGTCCATGATGTACACCTGCGCGCCGAGCGGCGCGGTATCCCATTCCAGCCACCGCAAGCTCGTGAAGCGTGGCGGAAAGACCCTGGCGGTCGACCTGCACTGCCACGTGCAAACGCCCGCCGCCGACGACCTCGCCAGGCAGACCGCCGTGCCGCTGGGTGACCCGCTGGCCCAGTTCGGCAGCCAGCGCACCGCCGACCTCCAGAGGCAGCAGCGCGAGGACATCGACAAGCAGCTGACATCCATCGAGCGACGCCTCGCCGACATGAACCGGATGGGCATAGACGTGCAGGCGATCTCGACCTCGCCCAGCCAGTACTTCTACCGCATCGAGCCGGACCTCTGCCGCCAGACCTCGCGTCTGATCAACGAGCGGCTGGCGGAAATGGTGGCGCTGCACCCGGACCGCGTCGTCGCGCTTGGCACGGTGCCAATGCAGGAGCCGGAACTGGCCGTAAAGGAGCTGGAATACTGCATGCAGCGGCTCGGCTTCCGCGGCCTGGAGCTCGGTACTAACATCCGCAAGATGGAACTGTCCGATCCGCGCTTCGAGCGTTTCTGGGCGCGGGCGGAGCAGCTGCGCGCCGTCATCTTCCTCCACCCGAGCGGCTTCACCGACACCAGCCGGCTGAAGGAGCACTTCCTCACCAACGTCATCGGCAACCCGCTCGACACCACGTTCGCGCTGTCGCACATCGTTTTCGGCGGCGTGCTCGAGCGCTACCCCGGGCTGAAATTCGTCGCGGCGCACGGCGGTGGCTACCTCGGCCACTACCCGGCACGCATGGACCACGCCTACAAAGTGCGCCCGGAGTGCCGCGACTTTATCAAGCGCCCGCCGTCCTACTACATGAAGAAGATTTACTTCGACACCATGGTGTTCGGCGAGAAGCAGCTCGAGCACCTGGTCAGCCTGTGGGGCGCGGAGCGCGTCGTAATCGGCACCGATTACCCGTACGACATGGGCTACTACAAGCCGGTCGCATTCGTGAACGGCACCCAGTCGCTCTCGCGCGCGCAGAAGGACGCCATCATCGGCGGCAATGCGACCAAGCTGCTGGGCCTCAAGCGCAAGAAATGACGACTACGGTTCAAGGGATAGCGCGTCGAGGGGCGCATGAAGGGCCCCGACGTTTGACGGAGAATTGACCTCCCGGTGGCGCGCGAGACGATCGATGCGATGAGATCGAATCGAGAGAGCGTTATTCTGAGTGTTCGAAACTTCAACTGCAATATCGGCTAACCTGCGGCTGTGTCCTCGAGGATCATCTCGGCGCCTTTTTCTGCGATCATGATCGTCGGCGCGTAGGTGTTTCCCGAGACGACCGTCGGCATGATCGAGGCGTCCACCACGCGCAGGCCCTGCAACCCGCGAACGCGCAAACGGTCATCGACAACCGACGAGAGGTCGTTTCCCATCTTGCAGGTGCCGACGGGGTGGTAGGCGATTCCGCCGCGCAGGCGAAGAAAATCCAACAGGTCGGCATCGCTCGCGCACGAGGGCCCGGGATCGTGTTCGCGCACGATGTAGCGGCGCATCGCGGCGGTGTCCGCCAGGCGCCGCGTTGCCTTCATTCCCGCGAGCAGGACCGCGCAATCCTTCTCGGCCGCGAGGTAGTTGGGCCGGATGGCGGGCGGTCGCAACGGGTCCGTGCTCTGGATCAGGACGCTGCCCCGGCTCTCGGGCCGCAGCAGCCTCGCCGCAAGCGAGAAACCCGAAAAGCGATGAAGGGTGTCGCCCGCCTTGTCGGCGCTGAAAAGCGAGATGCTGGTCTGAATATCCGGCGTTGCTGATGCGGGGTCGGCGCGAATGAAACCTGTTGCATAGGATGCGCCCATCGTCAGCGGCCCCTTGCGCAGGAAGACGTAACGTAACGCGGCGGCCAACCCTTTGCCGAAATTGCCCACGACGTCGTTTAACGTGAAAGCCTCGGTGCATTCGTAGTTCAGCCGGCCGGTGTAATGGTCCTGGAGGTTCATCCCGACGCCGGGCAGGTCGGCGACGACGCGGACGCCAAAGCCTTGCAGTAGCGAAGCCGGGCCGATGCCCGAGAGTTGGAGCAGCTGTGGGGAGTTGAACGAGCCCCCGGCCACGATCACTGCCTGGCGTGCCACCGCGGAATCGAGGTTGCCGCCATGCAAGTACTCCACGCCGGTGGCGCGCGATCCCGAGAACAGGATGCGGGTTGCGTGCGCGTGCGTGATCACCGTGAGGTTCGCGCGCCGCCGGGCCGGGCGCAGATAGGCCGTCGCCGCGCTGCTGCGGAATCCGTTGCGCAACGTCCACTGGTTATAGCCAAAGCCTTCCTGAGCCGCGCCGTTGAAGTCCGGATTGCGCCGATATCCGCACGCCTCCGCTGCCGCAAGGTAGGCCTCGGCCAGCGGATGGGGTTCGGGCGGATCCGAGACGGCCAGCGGGCCCCCCGCGCCGTGATAATCGTCGGCGCCACGCTGCTGATCCTCGGCCTTGCGAAAATAGGACAGCACGTCGGCGTAACTCCAGCCCGCGTTGCCGAGGTCGCGCCAGCGGTCGTAATCCTCACGCTGCCCGCGGATGTAGAGTAGGCCGTTGATGGAGCTCGACCCGCCGAGCACCTTGCCGCGCGGCTGCGCGATGCTCCGGCTTCCCGTTTTCTCGTCCGCCTCGCTCTTGTAGAGCCAGTTCACCTTCGGATTCGAGAAGTGCTTTCCGTATCCTAGCGGGATATGTATCCACGGGCTGCTGTCCTTGCCTCCGGCCTCCAAAAGCAGCACGCTGTGGCGTCCCGACGCGGTGAGCCGATTCGCGAGCACGCAGCCCGCGGCGCCCGCACCCACCACGATGAAATCGAACTCGGCGCTTTTCTGCATCGGGTTACGCCCTCACGAGCACCACAACATTTCACCGCCAGAACGTCAAGCGCGCCAAGAGGAAGAACAATTCACCGCCAAGGCCGCAAAGGTCGCCAAGGAAAAAAAAGCTTTACCGCAAAGTGCGCCAAGGACGCGAAGGAAAAGAAAAGCCTCACCGCAGAGAACGCGAAGGACGCGGAGGGAATGATAATCAGAGGCCAACCTCCAGACCGCCAAGGTAACGCCAAGTGAGGATCTGGACGCCGATCTAGAAGTACCAACACGAACGAGCCATCGCGAATTTCTCATTACAGGAATCTTTTGCCTTCCGCCTTCTGACTTTGGGCGCTCAAGCTCCTTCCGCCGCCTCCGGATTCAACTGCCCCTTGCGCATGCGCGTGATCTTGACGTCCCTGAACATACTGGCCTTCATGAACGGGTCGCCGTCCGCGAAGGCCTGGGCTTCCGCACGGGTACCGACGTTGACGATCAATAAGCTGCCAACGAACTCCTTGCCGTCGTCGGACGTCGTCGCGCCCGACAGGACCAGTATCTTCTTCTGGCTTTTCAGATAGTCGAGGTGGGGCTGCAACCCCTTTTCACGCAATTCGGCGAAGTTCGACGCGGCTACGCGCGAGATGGCCCAGAGCATGGATGGTCTCCTTTTACTTCTGAAGGGGTGACGAGCACTGGTGACGAAGAAAGGTGACCATTACTGGTGACGAAAAACAGCGCCCGGATGTACCCCACCATTACCTCGTTACCTTAGGACGTTAATTTCGACCTAGAAAAGGGGCGTCTAAGCCGATATACGGACTACTCTAGCGGACTTCTTTCTTGCAAATCAACTTTCTGCGCTGGTCCGACCCTGCTGACTCGCGCGCCGAGGGGCGGAGCAGGGCGGTAGTGATCTTGGGTCCCCTGCGAGACGCCAAGCAGAGCATGTAGGTCTCAGGCCTTTAGGTAAAGGCCTTACTCTGCCGTCCGTTCAAGGTTTTCAGGTTCCTTCGGCACCAAATCCTGGATTGACTGTGCATGTCACGCCCGAGATACGCACGTATGTGGTGTAAGCTTGTGCGCGAAAAGGAACCGACATGAGAACGATTGCCATCGAGGAGCACTTCATCACGCCGAGGTACCGGGAAGAGGTCTCGGCGAACGAGTTCCGCAACTTCTACCTCAGCTCCCGCAGCGAGCGGCTGGGACACGACATCGTCGAGCAGAATTCGGATCTCGGCGCGAAACGCCTGGCGCACATGGACGCCGCGGGGGTCGACGTGCAGGTGCTCTCGTTCGGCTCTCCGGGGCCCCAGGGGTTCGGCGCCAAGGTTGCCGTCCCGATGGCAATAGACGCGAACGATCGCGCGCACGCGGCGGTCAAGGCGCACCCGGACCGATTCGCCGCTTTTGCGGCGCTGCCGACGGCCGACCCGGACGCCTCGGCGCAGGAGCTCGAGCGCTGCGTCGCGAAGCTCGGCTTCAAGGGCGCTATGATCCATGGCCACACGCAAGGCAGCTTCCTCGACGAGAATAAGTACCGGGTGATCTTCGAATGCGCCGAAGGGCTCGACGTGCCGATCTACCTGCATCCGACCCTCGCGCATCCGGACGCGATGAAATCCTACTTCGCCGGCTACGAGGAGCTCGCCCGCGCGGGCTGGGGATTCGCGATCGATACCAGCTGCCACTTCCTGCGGCTGGTGTTCTCGGGACTGTTCGACGCGCATCCGAAATTGAAGATCATCCTCGGGCACCTGGGGGAAGGACTGCCGTTCGCGATGCACCGCCTGAACGACCAAACCGCCCCGGCCGCCGCGCGCCGCGGCTTGAAGAAGCAGCCGATCGAGTACCTGCGCGACAACCTGCTGGTCACGACCAGCGGCAACTGGTACGAGCCGGCGTTCCTTTGCACGCTGCTCGCGCTCGGCGTCGACAACATCCTCTTCGCCGTCGATTGGCCCTACGAGGCGAACACGACGGGGATTGATTTCCTGAAGAAAATATCGATCGGCGACACCGACCGTGAAAAGATCGCGCACGGCAACGCCGAGCGCATTCTGCGCATGTGAGGTTCAGGCGGGCCTGGGCGTGACGTGCCCACATCTGGCGCAACTGCGGTGCCTTTCCTCGGCATAGAACTCCTCGTACATGCGCGACAGCAGGTCTTCACGGTAGTTGGCGACGTGACGCACGGCCTGGCCCCTTTAATCCCTGGTGAACTAAGAGCCACTGTTCGCAGGCCGCTATCAGGCGGCGATTATCCAGCTGATTACCCAATATCGGCCGAACGGATTCTTTGTCGCCGTCGCGGCCGCTTTTCGATTGCTGCGCACCCGACAGGGTCAGACCCCATTAAAACTCGCAGACCAAGATCCCTCCTCCGCCATCAAGGCGGCCGCCGCGATCAGCCATGCGGTCGAGGCGTTGACGCAGCACCCTTTGATCAGGCGTATCGTCAGCGGCGGGTTGCGGGAGCTGGTGATCTCCTTCGGGAAAACCGCGTATGTCGCGTTTTACTGGTTTTTTCCCGAGCGCGCTGAGATTTGGATACTCGGCATCCGCCACCAGCGCGAGCTGGACTACCCGTAGAATGGCAACAGTGCTCCAAAACAGGGACAGACCCTAAGAAAATAAATATGCATCCCCAGGACCTGGAGGTGATCGCCGGGCGCACGCTGGAACACTACGACCAGAGTGCCAAAGGTTTCTGGCAGGGAACGCGCGACCACGACGTCTGCCAGAACATCGACGCGCTGCTGCAGCATATCGAGGGCAAGCCGCCGTTCACGATACTCGATCTCGGGTGCGGGCCGGGGCGCGACCTCAAGGCGTTCACCGAACTCGGTCACGTCGCGATCGGCCTGGACGGCGCGACGCGCTTTGTCGAGATGGCGCGCGCCTACAGCGGCTGTGAAGTCTGGCAGCAGGACTTCCTCAAGTTGAGTCTTCCCGCCGGGCGTTTCGACGGCGTGTTCGCCAACGCCGCGCTGTTTCACGTGCCGAGCCGGGAGTTGCCGCGAGTGCTGCGCGAATTGCGCGCCACCCTGAGGCCGTGCGGCGTGCTGTTCAGCTCGAACCCGCGCGGGGACAACGAGGAAGGGTGGGACCGGGGGCGATACGGGGCGTATTGGAATCTCGAGACCTGGCGCCGCTATCTGTCCGTCGCGGGGTTCGTCGAGCTCGCTCACTACTACCGCCCGGCTGGGCAGCCCCGGGAACGGCAACCGTGGCTGGCGAGCGTGTGGCGCTCATCTGAGCTAACCCCGGTGACGAGATGCGGGTGATGAGGTAGCGCGTCGAGGGGCGGCTGCGTGGCAAGCGAATCCGATGTACCGATCCGTGGAAGTGGTTGAGGTGAATTCTCGTCCGGATATCGAGTCGTCGGACAGCAAGTCTTCATTTACTCAGCCTTAGCCCGGCTTGCGTGTACCATCTTGCGCAATGTTATTAGGATATATATCACGCTAATCGCGATCCCAAGGCCCGACATGCTTTCGAATACTTCGCCAATATTATTCATCTGGTTATATGAATCCGAATATACAGCTTTATCGACAAACACACGACGGATCATACCCAGTCCTTTCCAGACAAACAGCGGTATGAGCCCCACCGCAAGTGATATGGGTATAAAGCGCACCTTGAGTCCCTTCAGTCGCAACCCCGCGCTGAACAGCGTCGTCAACGCGATTAACAACAGAATGAACGCCAGTGAATCTTCAACAAGTCTGATATTTGAGACGATGTCCATCGATGTCACTACTTCTTCAAAGGTGTGAGTGTGATATAGCTATAACGCATGATTCCAATAAACAAACATACGATTCCTACGATACCGATGATGTAGCGTAGCGCCTCTGTAAATTCAGTTGCCTTATAAAATGGCAGCAACTTATAGCCAATCCGAAAACCGATCAGCAGCACTCCCCAAGAGATAAGCGTCCATACGTTTCCCGCACCTTTCATCAATTTACTGAAGTAGACAATGGTCCCTGCCGCTGCAGTCCACATGAATAACTGTGTCCACGCGTTACCCAAAAACTCCAACATGATTATCCTCTGCTATTTTTGATTCTAAGTTTCAGCCACCGGGACTGGTTATTTCCTCAAACATCATCACGGCTATATGTTCGCCCACGAACGGGGCAGCGAGAGCGATACAGGCTTCAACAAACTCTTCGACATCATCGTCGGGCGAATGTCGTTTCATAATCTCCCGAGTCTGCAGCCTAGCCTCATCCTCTCCGATCACAGTAGCGAGAATATCAGTCGCAAGGCGTAAATTCCCGGCGTCCCTCGGGTGTGCTACGGGGGTGGATTGTTTGACGGGCTGTTGCACTGCCGATTCGGCCAATTGACTGGAATGGAGTTCGCTCAAGATATCCTCTACGGAAGGTATTCCCGGGTGGGGCGTGAATTCGGAAATGTCCCGTCGGACGAATATGGCCTTGAGGGCGACGGCCTGTACCAGCATACGGACTGCGTCTTTGCCGACCCTATCAAAATAGCTACAGCCGATCAGCTCGCCGGATTTAACAACCAGTAGCGCGTTTTGGACCGACCCGCTCAATCTCGCTAATACGTGGAGATTGCCTGTCTTTCTCTCGTCTTTTGCTGATTCAAGCGCATAGTTTAGTACCAAAGCGTTAGCAGTACTCATGCTACTCGTCCTTTTCAATATCCTTCCTCCTCTCCCAAGGGGCGAGGGGGAAAGTACCGTGCGCAAAGGGTTTGCCAACCGTTTGCGCAATCATCAGTAGTGGTCGTCGTCCCAGCTTAGTATTGTCCTACATCACGCTCTCCCGATGTCTATACAGAATACCGTGGAATGCGACAAATGCCACGGTGGTTGCCCATGTGCGACGTTCCTGCAACGCTCAATACGTGCGAGTTGTCACATGCGAGTCAACGTTCTTCGCATCAAGAGAAAAACAGGCAGTTCAGTGCGTTATCCTTTCATCAGCAAGGTACATGCTGGAGGCTACGCATGAGCGCCCCGAACTCTCCTTTCGCTCACGACCCGCCCGGATCGCGGTCGTCTAGTAGGGAGGAGCACGCCAGCGTGAACATAAGGTCTGTTATGCGTAGTCAGTCCGGAAAGTTTTTCGCACTGCCTCCCGGCGCCTCGGCTTGGCCCAGCGAGAACACGGGCAGATTGAATTCCCTGCAGTTGGCCCACTTCAAGCCCTGCTCGCGGGTCGCTGATGGCTCAACTTGAGGGAATACCGATCGGATGTAATATTCCACATTAAGTGGGTTAGATAACAGCCTGACAAGAAAAGGCTAAAAGCGAACCCGCGACATACCGTGAAGGGGGAGCGGTCAGTGAGCCAGCCAGCGCCGGGCCCGATCAAGGTCCTGGTGATCGATGACAGCAACACGATACGGCGCAGCGCGGAAATGTTTCTGCGCCGAGCCGGGTTCGACGTGATTCTGGCCGAAGATGGTTTCGATGCGCTGGCGAAGATCAGCGACCACCAGCCCAAGATCATTTTCGTCGACATCATGATGCCCAGGCTCGATGGCTACCAGACCTGCGCGCTGATCAAGCAGAACCCAAACCTGAAGTCCACGCCGGTCATCATGCTCTCGAGCAAGGACGGCGTGTTCGACCGCGCACGCGGGCGACTCGCCGGATCCGACCGGTACCTGACCAAGCCCTTCACCAAGGAAGCGCTGATCGACACGGTCAACGACTACGTGAAGCTGGCCAATTCCTCATGATCCCAGCCTGAAAGGCTCCCCGCCATGCCGATACGCAATGTCCTTGTCGTCGACGATTCACCCACCGATCGCCAGTACCTGACCAACCTCCTGGCGCAGAGCGGCTACCAGGTCGCCACTGCAGAGAGCGCGGAGGAGGCGCTGGAAAAGGTCCAGCGGCATCGCCCGGACCTTGTTCTGATGGATGTGGTGATGCCGGGGCAGAACGGATACCAGGCCACACGCACGCTGAGCAAGGACAGCCGCACCAAGGATATTCCGGTCATCATCTGCACGACCAAGAGTCAGGAGACTGACCGCGTGTGGGGAATGCGCCAAGGCGCGCGCGACTACATCGTGAAGCCGGTCATTCAGGCCGACCTGCTCGCGAAGATCTCGGCGCTCGGCTAGTGGCCACCAAGACCTCCCTGCGCGATTACCAGCGCGACCTGGCCGCCCGACTGCAGAGCGCGGGCAGCGGCCGCGCCGCGTCCAAGCTGGGGCTGCAGGTCGGCGGTGAACGCTGGCTGGTGGACTTGACCGACGCGGGCGAGGTGATCCCGGTGCCGCTCATCACGCCGGTGCCGCTGACGCGGCCGTGGTTCAGAGGCGTGGCCAATATCCGCGGCAATCTCTACAGCGTCGTGGACTTCGCTGCGTTCCTCGGCGCCGGCCCGACACCGATCGCGGAGCAAGCGCGGCTACTGCTGCTCAGCGAGCGTTTCCGCATGAGCAGCGCGCTGCTTGTCGAGCGCTCGCTCGGCCTGCGTAACTCGGAGCAGTTGCAGCCGCGCTCGGGCGCGGGCACGCGGTCGCCCTGGATCCGGGCGGAGTACGCAGACGAGCAGGGCGCGCCATGGAAGGAGCTCGACGCGCCGCAGCTGGTGCGGCATCCGGAATTTCTCAGCGTCGGCGCATAACGCGCTGAACCATATTGGAGGTAGGTATGAGTCGATTCAGTGTGTGCGTGCTGGCAGCTGGACTGGTGACACTGGTGGCGCAAGGCGCGCTCGCCGAGAACGGTGTCACCGCGGACAAGATCATCCTCGGCCAGTCGGTGGCGCTGACCGGGCCCGCGGCGCAGCTGGGTATCCAGATGCGTAACGGCGTCAAGGCATACTTCGACTACGTCAACGAGAAAGGTGGCGTGAACGGTCGGCGCATCGAGCTGATAACCCTGGACGATGGCTACGAGCCCTCGCGCAGCGCGCCGAACACCAGGAAGCTGATAGAGGAGGATAAGGTATTTGCGCTCATCGGCTACGTCGGCACGCCAACCATGGCCGCGGCGATGCCGATCCACACCCAGGCGAAGGTCCCCCTGGTGGGGCCGTTTACTGGCGCGGAGATCCTGCGCGTGCCGTTCAACCGTTACATCTTCCACGTGCGCGCCAGCTATTACGACGAGACCGACAAGATCGTCGAGCAGGTGGTTTCGATTGGCGGCAAGAACATTGCCGTGTTCTACCAGGACGATGCTTACGGTCAGGCCGGCCTGAAAGGGGTCGAGCTCGCGATGCAAAAGCGCAATATGAAGATTTCGGCCCTCGGCACGGTGCAGCGCAATACGGCCAAGGTGGAGGACGCAGTGAAAAAGATCAGTGCTGCCAAGCCCGACGCCGTGGTCATGATCAGCGCGTATACCTCGTGCGCGGAATTCATTCGGCAGATGAAAAAGGCCGGCAGTGCGGCCACCTTCTACAACGTATCCTTCGTCGGCAGCACGGCACTCGCGGACGCGCTCGGCAAGGAGGGGGTCGGCGTGGCCATTTCGCAGGTGGTGCCGTTTCCGTGGGGCGCGGCGGTCCCCGTGGTGAAGGAGTACCAGCGGCTGTCGACGAAAGCCGGATTCAGGGACTACAACTTCAGCGCGATCGAGGGTTTTCTTGCGGCGAAGGTATTTGTCGAAGGGCTGCGGCGCACGGGCAGGAACCTGACGCGCGAAACGTTCATGACTGCGATGGAGAAGATGCAGGACGTCGATCTCGGCGGCTTCTACATCGGCTATTCGCCGGCCAACCACGCCGGATCGAAATTCGTCGACCTGACGATCATCGGCCGCGGCGGCAAGTTCTTGCGATAAGGGGAATCCCATGGCATTTAATCTAGGCGCCTTGAAACTTCCATTCCTCGAGCCCGGCACCGAGCCGGCGGTCAAGGCGACCGGCGGCGGCGCGGGAGGGTTGTGGCTGATCGGCCGGCTGCCGATCGGCAGGCAGCTGTGGGTGCTCATCGGCACGCTGGTCCTGCTGCTCGCGGTGATCGCCACGATTGTCGTTTACGACACCCGACAGGCAACTTTTGGCACGATTTACATCGCCACTACCGGCAAGCTGCAGATGCTGTCGCAGCGCCTGGCAAAGGCGGCGCAGCAGGCCTCGCAAGGGAATGCCGCGGCCTTCAAGCAGCTGCGCGCCAGCCGGGACGAGTTCGCCTCACTCATCAAGCTGCTCGCCTCCGGCGGCACGAGCGGCGGGGTGCGCCTGCCGCTGACCTCGCAGAAGGTGCGGCCGCAGCTCAATCAGCTGAACCGGGAATGGGGCAAGACAGAAGTGAATGCCGTGCTGGTAATCGACGAAGAGCGCGATCTTGTGGCCCTCGGCAGGGCGGTGCGCTCGATCAACGCCAACAATCCGGTGCTGCAGGAACTCACCGACGAAATTGCCGCATTGAGCATGCAAACGAGCGGCAATTCGCCGCGGCAACACGGGATCACCTCCCAGTTGATGATGCTCACGCAGCGCATGGCGAAGAACGCCAACACCATGCTGGCGGAGGACATCGTCGACCCGGAGGTCGCGTTTCTGCTGGGCAAGGATACCAACACCTACCGCGATATCGTGCAGGGGTTGCTGCAGGGCAGCGAGGCCTTGCACATCGCCCGGGTGCAGGATCCGGAAATGCGCGGCAAGCTGGGCGAGCTGCAGGCGACGTTTGCCGACTACCAGCGCGCGGTGAGCGACATCCTCGGCAACCAGGCGCGCCTGGTCGGCGCCAAGCGCGCGGCCTTCGACATCTTCGGCGACAGCGAGGCGCTGCTACGCGCGGCAGAAACGCTGAACCAGGGCTACGAGGAAGAACTCGCCGGCCGCCAATTCACCCATCTTGCCCTCGCCGTGGTGGCGGGCCTTGCGCTTCTCGTCCTGCTGCTGATCGGCAAGGTGAACATCGACGACAGCCGTCGCGGCGCGGCCGAAAGCGAGCAGCAGAACCAGGCTAACCAGGAAGCCATCCTGCGGCTGCTGGACGAGATCAGCAACCTAGCCGATGGCGACCTGACTTCGCGCGCGCGTGTGACCAAGGAGATCACGGGCGCCATCGCCGACTGCATCAATTTCACCATCGACGAACTGCGGCGCCTGGTGGCGGGCATCAACTCCGCTGCGCAGCAGGTGACGGGCGCGACGCAGGAGGCGCAGACGGTGTCCGGGCAGCTGCTGCAGGCGGCGCACAAGCAGGCCACGGAGATCCAGGATACCGGCCGGTCGGTGGCGCAGATGGCGCAGTCCATGGCCAGCGTTTCCAAGAGCGCCAGCGACTCGGCCAAGGTGGCGGAAACCTCGCTGCATGCCGCGGAGAAGGGCGCGCAGGCGGTGCAGAACGCCATCCGCGGGATGAACGACATTCGTGAGCAGATTCAGGAGACCTCCAAGCGCATCAAGCGGCTGGGCGAGAGCTCGCAGGAGATCGGCGAGATCGTGCAACTGATTTCAGATATTACGGAGCAGACCAACGTGCTCGCGCTGAACGCTGCCATCCAGGCGGCTTCCGCCGGCGAGGCGGGGCGCGGATTCACGGTGGTGGCGGAGGAGGTGCAGCGGCTGGCGGAACGTTCCGCCGAGGCCACCAAGCACATCGGCGCCATCGTGAAATCGATTCAGCGCGACACGCAGGAAGCGGTCGAGGCCATGGAACGCAGCACGCGCGGGGTGGTGGAAGGCACCAAAACTGCGGACGAGGCGGACCGCGCGCTGCACGAGATCGAGCAGGTGTCTAACCACCTCGCCGAGCTGATCGGTGCGATCTCCAACGCAACCGAGCAGCAATCGGCGTCGGCGACGCGGGTGGCGGCGGCAATGAACGAGATTCTGGCGATCACGCGGATGACCACGGACGGTACGCGGCGCACGGCGGTGTCCGCCGAGCGCCTCACCACGCTCGCTGAGGGCCTGAAGGCGTCCGTGTCGGGCTTCAAGCTCGCTTGAAGAGGGCCATGGGCAACGCTTCCGCCACCATCCTGTCCTGGATCACCGCCGAGGTGGATCAGGCGCTGAAGCAGGTCAGGGACCACATCGCGGAGTTCTCGGCTGATCCCGAGGACACAGTGGCGCTGCGTGCCTGCCCCGGACACCTGCACCAGGTGAGCGGGGCGCTGCGCATGGTGGGGCTGTCGGGCGCGACGCGCTTTTGCGAGGCGATCGAGGGCGGGTTCGCGGGACTGAACGGCGAGCGCCCGAGTTCGCGGGTCATCGGGCTCATCGACCGGGCGGTGCTGGCGCTGACGGATTTCGTCGACGGGCTGGAGCGCGGCCAGGCCAACGTGCCGCTGCGCCTGTTTCCTGTTTACCGGGAGCTCGCGGCGCTGCACGGCGGGCAGAGCGCTTCCGAAAAGGAGTTGTTCTTCCCCGATCTGACACTGCAGGCGCCAGCACATGCCGGCGCAATAACGCTGCACCCGGAGGAAATGACGCCCTACTTGCACGCGCAGCGCGCACAGTTCCAGCGCGGCCTGTTGGCGTCGCTGCGCAACCAGAGTGGCGGGCTGGGGGAAATGCGCCAATCGCTCGACGCGCTGCATCGCATCGCGGCGCAGCTGCCGGCGCAGCGTGCGCTGTGGTGGGCGGCGACCGGTTTGGTGGAGGGCTTCGCCGAGCCCCCCGACGCCGAATGGCTGGCACGCGCCAAGGCCCTGTGCAATAAGATCGACTTCCAGATCCGCGACCTGGTGGCGGGCACGCCGACAGCGAGCGAAGCATTGCTGCGCGAGGTGCTTTACGCGGTTGCGCAGTGCAAGCCGGTCGCGCCCCGCGTCCGCGAGATCAAGCAGCTGTACCAGCTCGACAGCCTGTTCCCCGACCCGCAGGCGGCGGGCCCTATGGAATTCGACATGGACTGGCTGCAGCCCGCGTTGAGCGACGTACGTTCGCGGCTGGAAGCGTTAAAGAACTTGTGGCTGCAGTACATCTCGGGAGAGCCAAAGAGCGCGGTTCGTTTCCGCGAGCTGGTGGGCGCGTTCCGCGCCAAGGCCGGGGAGCTGGGCAATCCGCATCTGGTCAGGCTGCTCGACGCGATCGCGCTGGTGGCGACGCGCCTGCCCGATCCCTACCCGGCGCAGGGACAGCGCATGGTCATCGAGATGGCTTCGGCCTTCCTGCTGGCGGAAAGCGTGGTGGAGAACTTCACCGACCCCGCCCCCGACGTGGCGCAGCAGATCGGCATCATGGGCGGCTGGCTGCTCGACGCCGCGAACGGCGAGTCCACCAGCGAATTGCCCGCCGGGCTGCGCGCGGATCTGAGCGAGCGCATCGGCGCCCTGCAGTTGCGCGCGCAAGTGGCGCGGGAGATCGTCGCCAACCTGCGGCACGTGGAGCAGGTCCTGGACGGGTTTGCGCGCGACCCGGGGAAGCGCGAAACCCTGCTTGGCCTTGAGCCTTACCTGCGCCAGATCCACGGTGCCCTGAACGTGCTGGACTTCACGCGCGCTGCCCAGATTCTACCGGTCTGCGAGAAGCTGATCGCGGCCTGCGGGCAGGCTGACCACGACGCAGCGGGCCCGGACATGGACTGGATCGCGGAAGGCCTGAGCAGCGTGGGGTTCTTTCTCGATCCCTGCTTGAACGGGCGCGAGCCTGCGGAGCAGGCAGTGGAACTGTTCTTCCGCCGCTACGACAAGGCGCATGCGCCTGCCGAGGAGCGTGCCTATGACTCCACGGTCGTGCTGCCTCCCGCCACCTTGAAGGCCAGCGCGCCGGACCTGCCGGCCGAGCTGCTCGTCGACGCGGCGCAAATCGCCGAGGCGGCCTCGGCCACGCTGGCCGGCGCCCCGGCGGCGGGACCACACTCCGCGCCGGTTGCGCCGCCGCAGCCGCAGGTTAACGAAGAGCTGCTGGCGATCTACCTCGAGGAGGCCGGCGAGGTGCTCGCGGGCATCGACACCGCGCTGCCCCTGTCCAGGGCGCAGCCCCAGGACCGCGATGCGCTCACGACGATAAGGCGTGGCTTTCACACCCTGAAGGGCAGCGGCCGCGTGGTCGGGCTCATGGACCTGGCCGACGTAGCGTGGGAGATCGAGCAAGTCCTGAACAGTTGGCTGGCGCAGCTGCGCCCGGCCACGCCCGCCCTGCTCGAATGCATAGAGACCGCGAGCGCGTCGTTCGCGGGCTGGGTCGCGCAACTGCGGGCCGGGAACCTGCAGAGCGGGATTGAAGGTGCCGCGATCGTCGAGCGGGCGCGCCGCCTGAAAACCGAGGACGCAACTGCGGCGTTGCCGGAGACCGCGCCTGTGCCGGTCGCGGTTCCGGCACCGCTGCAGGAGCTGCTGCCCAAGCCGCAGCCCCAGGCCGAGGAGCCGCCCCCAGTGGCACCCGGGCCGGAGGAGGTCGAGGTCGGCGGCGTGTGTCTGGCGCGCAGTTTCTTCGACATCTATCTTCAGGAAGCCGCGCAGCATGCCGCGACGCTGGAAGTGCAATGCGCCGCGTGGCGCGGGACGCATGAGGCGGAGGCGCCGCACGAGTTCGTGCGTGCCGCGCACACGCTCGCCAGCAGCTCGCGCACGGCGGGCTTCGCATCGGTCGCCGCCTTGGCGGAGGCGCTGGAGCAGTGGATGCCGCTGGCGCGCCAGACAGGCGCGGCGGACGCAGGCACGGTGCAGGCAACGATCCTTGCCCTGCGCGCCATGACCGACGCGCTGGCGCGGCGCGAGGCGCCGACCGCTGCGCCGCAAGTGCTGTGCGCCCTGCAGGAGCTGAGCACGCGCCTGCGAGCGCCCGCCGCGCAGGACGGCGGCGGGCGCGACAAGCGCGTCATGCGCGACGACATCGACGCGCAGCTGCTGCCGATCTTCCTCGAGGAAGCGCAACAGCAGCTGCCGCTCATCGGCAGCGATCTGCGCGACTGGAAAGTCAATCCCGCCGATCCGCAGGTGCTGCAGTCGCTGCTGCGCGCCCTGCACACGCTCAAGGGCAGCGCGCGCATGGCGGGCGCGATCCGCCTGGGCGAGCTCACGCACATCATGGAGAGCCGTATCGAGTCGGCAATAGAGTCGAACGCCGTAGATCCGGCACTGTTCGTCGAGCTCGAAGAGAAGATGGACCGGCTGAGCATCGACTTGGAGCGCCTGGCGGCAGGGCCGGAGGCCGAGCCTGCACCAGCCGTGCCCACGGCGCCGGGGCCGGCGGAAGCGCCGCTGCCCGGCCCGGCGGCGATGCTGCGCATCAACGCCGACACGCTCGACCACCTGATCAACGAGTCTGGCGAAGTCAGCATCGCCCGCTCCCGCATCGAGGGCGAGCTGCGCGCGCTCAAGCAGTCGGCCGCCGACCTGAGCGACAGCATCGCACGGCTGCGCAGCCAGCTGCGCGAGGTCGAGATCCAGGCCGACAGCCAAATGCAGTCGCGGCTGTCGGTGCTGGAGGCGCAGCGCAGCGAGTTCGACCCGCTGGAGTTCGACCGCTACACGCGCCTGCAGGAGCTGACGCGTCTGATGGCCGAGAGCCTGCACGACGCAACCTCGATCCAGCAGGCGCTGCTCAAGAATCTCGGCGAGACCGATGCCGCGCTCACGCACCAGGCGCGCATCAGCCGCGACGTGCAGCAGGAGCTGATGCGCATGCGCGCGGTGCCGTTCTCGATCCTGGACGAGCGCTTGTACCGCATCGTGCGACAGACTGCGCGCGAGCTGGACCGGAAAGCGGAGCTGGAGATTCAGGGCAGCCAGGTGGAACTGGACCGCAGCGTGCTGGAGCGCATCGGCGCGCCGCTCGAGCACATGCTGCGCAATGCGCTGGCGCATGGCGTGGAAACCCCCGAGGCGCGCGCTGCGGCGGGCAAAGCGGAGAGCGGCCGCATCGCGGTCAGCCTGCGCCAGGAGAGCAACGAGATTGCCCTCATCGTGAGCGACGACGGCGCGGGCCTCGACCTGGCGCGCCTGCGGCAGAAGGCCGAGGACATGGGCCTGCTGCTGCCCGGCCAGGAGCCCGGCGAGGCAGAGCTGATACAGCTGATCTTCATCTCCGGCCTGTCCACCGCGGACGAGGTCACCGAGCTCGCCGGACGCGGCATCGGCATGGACGTGGTGAAGAACGAGATCACCGCCATCGGTGGGCGCATCGAGGTGGCGAGCGCGCCCGGGCAGGGCACCACCTTCGCCCTCTATCTCCCGCTCACGCTGGCGGTAACGCAGGCGGTGCTGGTGCGCGCCGGCGCTAGCGTGCTCGCGGTGCCCTCGGCGATGGTGGAGCAGGTGCTGCGGCTCAAGTCCCACGCCATGGCGGCGGGCTATGCCGCGGGGGTGATCGAGTTCCAGGAGCGCCGCTATCGTCTGCACGGCCTGGCACAGCTGCTGGGCGCGTCCGCCGCAGCGCCAGGCACGCAGAGCTACTACTCGGTCCTGCTGCTGCGCAGTGGTATCCATCGCATTGCGCTGCACGTCGACGCGCTCCTCGGCAACCAGGAAATCGTGGTGAAGAACATTGGGCCGCAGTTGGCGCGCGTACCCGGCGTGGCGGGCGCCACAGTGCTTGCCGACGGCAGCATCGTGCTGATCGTGAACCCGGTGCAGCTGGTGCAGCAGGCGCGCGCCGCGCCCGAGCGCGCGACGACCATCGTGCCCGCGCCCGCCGCGGCCCTGCCGGTGGTCATGGTGGTGGACGATTCTCTGACGGTGCGCAAGATCACCAGCCGTCTGCTGGAGCGCGAGGGCTATCAGGTGCTGACGGCCAAGGACGGCGTGGATGCGCTCGAGCAGCTGAAGGAGGCATTGCCCGCTGTGATGCTGCTGGACCTCGAGATGCCGCGCATGGACGGCTTCGACCTGGCGCGCAACATGCGCGGCGACCCGCGCACGCGCCACGTGCCGATCATCATCATCTCGTCGCGCACCGCCGATAAGCACCGCAACCAGGCGGCGCAGCTCGGCATCAATGTCTTCCTCGGCAAGCCGTATCCGGAAGCGGAGCTGCTGCAGCACATCGCGAACTTTGTCGCCGCAGGCCAGGATGTCGCCGTCTAGCGCCCGCGACGGCGCCGCGAATGGCAAGTTCGAGCCGCGGGTGCAGCTCGGCAAGTATCCCATCCTGCGCCAAATCGGCCGCGGCGCCACCAGTCACGTCTACCTGGCGCGCGACCCGTTCGCAGACCGCGAGGTGGCGATCAAGGTGTTCCTGTTCGATCAGCACCCCGACCTGCAGACCGAGCGCATGATGCACAAGGCCTTCCTCGCCGAGGCCTCGCTCGCCGGCAAGCTCAACCACCCGCACATCGTCGATATCCTCGATGCGGTGGCCGAGCCCGACTACAGTTACCTGGTGATGGAGTATGTAGCCGGCACGGCGCTGGACGCGCACGCGGACGTCAGCAGCCTGCTGCCGCTCGACAAGGTGGTGGAGATCATCTTCAAGTGCATCCGCGCCCTGGAGTACGCGTTCCAGCACGGCGTCATCCACCGCGACATCAAGCCGGGAAATATCCTACTGTCGGCGGCGGGCGAAACCAAGGTAAGCGACTTCGGCGCCTCGTTCCAGCAGCGCCTGGGCCAGGAGACCACGCAGATCGCCGGCGTCGGCTCGCCCGCCTACATGTCGCCCGAGCAGATCCGCATGGAGCCGCTCACGCAGCAGACCGACATCTATTCGCTGGGCGTGACCATGTACCGCCTGCTCACCGGCCGGCTGCCCTACCAGGCCACCACCCAGGCCGGGCTGAGCTACGCCATCCTCAACACGCCGCCGGTACGCCCGGCGATGCTGCGACCCGAGCTGCCGGAACTGCTTGACAAGATCGTCATGACCGCCATCGGCAAGGACCCGGCGCAGCGCTACCGTTCCTGGCTCGAATTCGGCAAGGATCTGAGCCAGGCCTTCGCCACGCTTCGCCTGGTGGGGGACTCGCTGTCCGATTCGGCAAGATTCAACGAGCTACGCCAGATGGCGTTCTTCGAGGGCTTCGGCGACGTGGCGCTGTGGGAGGTGGTGCGCATCGGCGCCTGGAAGAACGTCAACGCGGGCACGGTGATCATCCGCGAGGGCGACCACGGCGACAGCTTTTACCTGCTGATCGCGGGCGAGGTGAGCGTCACCCTGTCGGGCAAGAACCTGAACACCGTCAAGCCGGGCCGCTGCTTCGGCGAGATCCTGTACTTCACCGAGCGCGTTGAGCAGCGCACCACCACCATCACCGCGCTCAGCGACATCACGGTGATCGAGATCAAGGCGGCGGCGCTGCGCGCCGCCACCGACGCCTGCCAGGTTGGGCTGAACAAGGCATTCATGCGCGTATTGATCGAGCGGCTGATGCAGGCCAACGTGCAGCTCGCGGCGCGCGGCTAGGTGGCGAGCCATCGGCGAGCGAATCGTCCTCACGGTTCACGCCCGATTCTACCCGGGATGGGCGTCGGCACGATTCCGGGACGGGGATCCCCCCTGTCCGCGAATGCCTTTTCGGCGTACGCTTGGTTCTTTGGTTCCGGGTGTCTCGCCGAGCCCCGAAGATTGAGAAAGGAGAAAGCCGTGGCCGCCAAGACCCGCGCCGGTTCACGTCGCAAGCGCTCGAAGACGACGGCCGCTTCGACGAGCACCAAGAAGGAGCAACGCTCGTTCGACAAGATCACCAAGGACCCGCTCGACCTCCGCGACCGCATGTACGAGCCGTCGCTTGAGGAGCTACCTTTCGAGGTCACCGACTTCGACAAGCGCGTCCCGATGATCCTGGACCAGGGGAAGGAGGGCGCGTGCACCGGCTTCGGGCTGGCCGCGGTCGTCAACTACCTCCTTCACAACAGGCAGGACACGCCCGCGCCGAAAATCTCGGTCAGCCCGCGGATGCTCTACGAGATGGCAAAGCGGTACGACGAGTGGGAGGGCGAGAACTACGAAGGCTCGAGCATTCGCGGCGCGATGAAGGGCTGGAACCGCCACGGTGTGTGCGACGAGACGCACTGGCCCTACCGAGGCGGCGCGAAGCGACTCAGCCCCGAAGGCCAGATCGACGCGCTCAATCGTCCGCTCGGCGCCTACTACCGCGTGCGGCACCTGCACCTGAACCACATGCACGCAGCGCTCAACGACACCGGGATCCTCTACGCCAGCGCCAGCGTGCACGAGGGTTGGTTCCACGTCGACAAGAAGACGGGCAAGATCCCCTACCGCTCGACCAAGGCGGGCGGGCACGCCTTCGCGATCGTCGGCTACGACAGAGAAGGCTTCTGGATCCAGAACTCGTGGGGACCGAGTTGGGGATGCGACGGGTACTGCCACATCTCCTACGACGACTGGATCGAGAACGGCTGGGACTGCTGGGTCGCGCGCATGGGCGTGCCGACGCTGGGCCTCGGCGGCGCCGCCGAGGCCGGGCGGAGCCGCGCGCAAACCTTCGACTACATCCCCCACGACGCGGTGGTGATGGCCGACATCCAGCCGCACTTTGTCAACCTGGGGAACGACGGCCGGCTGTCGCAGCAGGGGCGGTACAGCAGCGACGAGGATGACGTCCGCGCGATCTTCCGCGAGCGGATTCCGCAGACGACCGCGGGCTGGAACGGGACGCCGCGGCTCCTGCTCTACGCCCACGGCGGGCTAAACGACGAGAAAGCCTCGGCCTCGCGCATCGCCACCATGAAGCCGATCTTCCTGGCGAACGAGATCTACCCGTTGCACTTCATGTGGGAGACCGGTCTGAAGGAGACCGTGAGCAGCATTCTCCAGGACGCCTTCCGCCGCAAGCGCTTCAGCGGCTGGCGCGACGGAATGCGCGACCGCTTCTACGACCTGCTCGACGAAGGAGTCGAGCTGGCGGCGCGGCCGCTGGGGCGTCCACTCTGGGCGCAGATGAAGGACAACGCGCAGAAGGCGCGCGCGAGCAAGGGCGGCGCGCGCATGGTGGCCAAGGAGATTCAGCGCTATCAGAAAGAGGTCGGCCCGCTCGAGATCCACTTGGTCGGCCACAGCGCGGGAAGCATCTTCCACGGACACCTGGTCCCGTACCTGGTCGGGCTCGGCGTACGGATCAAGACGCTGACGCTGTACGCCCCGGCGTGCTCGACCAAGCTCTTCCGCGACAACGTTTTGCCGTCGTTCGCGACGTCGGTGAGCGGCGGCCAGGCGAACCGCGCAATCGAGCGGATCACGATCTTCAACCTCGACGATGACGCTGAGCGGGACGACACGGTCGGTTCGGTGTATCACAAGAGCCTGCTCTACCTCGTGTCGGAGTCTTTCGAGACGAGCAAGGGGCTGCCGCTCCTCGGAATGGACAGGTTCCTCGCGTCCGACGCGGAGGGGATCCACACGAAGCTCGGCGCGCGCCAGGAGAGCAGTGGCTCGACGGTGATCTATTCGAAAGGCGGCGCGGACGTGAAGCTTGAGTCCGCAAGCACCTCTCACGGCGGCTTCGACAATGACGAGAAGACGCTGAACTCGACGCTGCGGATCTTGCTGGCGGCGAAGACGCCGCGAAGGCGCTTCCCGACGACGGCGACCGGGTAGGCGGTTGTCGAGCGACGGGCTTACGAAGGCATGGCCGGAATTATTGCGTAATAGAGTATGCAAGCTTACTTGCTCTTGGCCGATGGTGCGGACCGGTCGGCAATCCCGCTGCGGATTTCCCGCAGCTTCGCCTTGATGCGAACCGCGTTTTCGGCGCCCGTGCGCATCAGGATCTTCTGGCCGGCTGAGCGCGATTCGAGGTCCGGGTCGGCATATAGGTAGAACACCTTCGGGCGCACCAGCGCGACCGGCGCCTGCAGGTCCGGCGCTTCCAGCAGGTGGTCGATGACCTCGACCAGTCGGTCGTTGAAGTGGCCTTTCGGATAACCGAGGTCCCGGTAGGCCTGCTGGAACAGCGGATAGTAATGAAAGTAGAACGCCGCGAGCTTGGCGCTGTCGATTGCTTCCGCGAGGCGCACGTATACTGCGTAGCGCGCGGCATTGTCTGCAGCAATGGTGGCGTGTTCATTGTTGCCGCTGACCGTGAATTGTCCTGGGACCCGCTTCAGCGGCAGGACCCGCGGCGCGACTACGCGGCGCGGCAGATTGTCGATGGTGGCGACCACGCGGCGCACGAAATCCTTGAGTACAGGGAGTTCGATCAGTCGCCTGTCGGCCAACAATTCGGCGAGCGCGTTTTTCATGGTGGCGTCGCTGGTGTCGAGCGCGGGCAGCGGCTTCTCCGCCGGCATTCCGGGCACCGGGTGGCGAATCTCAGGCTCGGCCGGCAGCGCGGGTGGCGGCGGTTCCACGGGTAACGCGGGCTGCACCACTGCTGGCTGCTCCGGCGGACGCATCGCGTTGTAGACAATCAGGCCGATGAGACCCAGTCCCGTGAATGCGATCGACCACCAGATGATCCGTTGCATAGGCTATCCCCGAGTCAACAAGACTATGATACGCGGCCCCGGCGCGGGCTCAATGCGGCGCAGCGGGTATTCGCTCAAGCTTCTTCGTTTCGCCACCCTTGATCGAATTCGCGACGCTTACCTTTATCTGTTTCGGAATCGCGATGTGATATCTGGAGAAACGTTTAGAATTCTCAACCGCGGCCCATTAAGCGCGCGATTTCGATCCCGCTCCTAGGCTAGGTACGAGACAATGCGGCCTGGGACTTTTTGGGACAGTTGGCGGGAAAAGGTGGTCGTACAGCGTTTCGACCTGCAAAGCCGTGTACGCCGGTTCGATTCCGACCCCCGCCTTCAAACGCCACTGGCTGTGTGAAGCGCCGCTGCCCTTTCGCGCCGGCCCGTGTGCCCGGATGGTGAAATTGGTAGACACAAGGGACTTAAAATCCCTTGGCCGAAAGGCCGTGGCGGTTCGAATCCGCCTCCGGGTACCATAATAAACAAAGTGTTAATAAAACCCCTCAACGCTTATTTGCGTTGTAGGCACACTTTTGGCACACTTCACGGTAGATTTCGAGCGTGTAGGGCCGCAAGTGGCGACAATCCAGACGAGGAAAACCGAAGGCGGCACACGTTACCGGGTGCAGGTGCGATTGCGTGGGCATCCTCCGGTATCGGCGAGTTTCGAGAGGCGCACCGATGCGCGAAAGTGGGCGCAGCAGACCGAGTCCGCGATTCAAGAAGGCCGCTACTTCCCCACCCAAGAAGCCAAACGCCGCACTCTGGCCGATCTGGTGGATCGACAGCTTGAGGCAATCAAGAGCAAGCGCCCCCACGACTACGACCGGCAGCGGCTGCTCCTCGGCTGGTGGGAAAAGACGCTCGGGGACTATACGCTCGACCAATGCACCCCGGCCCTCATTGCGGAAAATAGGGATCGGCTGCTGCGCGAGAACATCGGGACTAAGGAAACCCCCCGGCACCGCTCCCCGGCGACGGCTAACCGCTTCCTGAGCGCATTAAGCAAGGCATTCTCGGATGCGGTGCGGGAGTGGCACTGGCTGCATGAGAACCCCCTACGTCGAGTGGCGAAGGAACAGGAATCGCCGGGGCGGGTGCGCTACCTCTCCGACGAGGAACGCGAGGCATTACTCGCCGCTTGCAAGAAGTCCGACCTACCCGAGCTTTTCTTGATCGTGATGCTCGCCCTTACCACTGGCATGAGGCGCGGTGAACTTTTGGGCATCCGCTGGCCGGACGTTGACCTTGAGCGGCGGCAGATCGTGTTGAACAAGACCAAGAACCACGACCGGCGAAGCGTCCCCATTGTCGACGAGGTTGCTGAACTGCTGCGCGAGCATGGGCGGGTGCGGCGGCTGGACAACGACATGGTTTTCCCGAGTCGGGGAAAGAAGCCGGTCTGGTTCGATCCGGCGTGGTATGCCGCTCTCAAAACCGCTGGTATCAAAGATTTTCACTTCCATGATCTACGGCACACGGCAGCAAGCTATCTCGCCATGTCCGGCGCGACCACACCGGAGATTGCCGCCGTCCTGGGCCATCGAACGCTGCAAATGGTGAAGCGTTACGCCCACCTCTCCGACCAGCATACCGGGGCCGTGATCGAGCGCATGACGAGAAAGTATTTCAACCGGTAAGGCACGGGTATCGAAGAACGCCTACAAGGGCGGGACGCGGCAAATGCTACGTGCGCTGCGTGGAGTGCTGCGGGAGCAACGCAACGCCTTGGAGCGCATTGGGTAAAACAAAAACCGCGCAAGAAGCGGGGTGGGTATCCGCGCAGATTTTACCTGTCAGGCAATGTCCGCTTTCGACCCAAAGCGGACATCTCAGACTGCTTGAAACGCGATTCCGGCCCACTGACTCTCAATTAGGTCGCCGCCGGGTTACCGGGAGGCCCCTGTGATCTGCCGAAAGTTTGATCCATGTCAATGTATGCAGGCCAATGTGGAGCAATTCATGCTCGAGACATCGGTCTAAATAGGTGAAGCTATATGCACTTTAGTCTGACTCGGGCCTTGCCTACCTTGCTGGTCTTGGCGAGCGCAGATAGTTACCGAGCGTTAGCCCAAATCCCGCGCCGGGTAACGCGGGGGGCGAGTCTTGCAACCGTTTTCGCTTGTCGAAAGGTAGGAAAAACAGGGAACTTACCCAAACAGCCACATTTTGAGAGGTATGATCAATGAAACCAGATACCCAAGCGAAGGTAACGTATGGATTTTGGGGTCTTATTGGTGGGGCAGGCCTCGCAATGATCATCGGTTTTAATTGGGGTGGTTGGTCAACCTCCAGCACTACCGAGAAGATGAGCGAAGAAGCAGTCCTGGCGAGCCACGCGGCAATCTGCGTCGCCCAGTTTATGAAGGACCCGAACCATGAAACGAAACTTAAAGAATTTGAAGGAACGGATAACTACAATAGATCCGAGTTCATTGAAAAAGGGGGCTGGGATAAAATGCCCGGGCAAGAAAAAGCTGCTTGGGGTGTATCTAGCCCGTGTGTCGCGGGGATTGAAGTTCTTCTCAAAGGGTAAGCTTCCTCGTCACGCAGAGGGTCCGAAGTAGAGTCTGTCTTCGATTCGATCATCGCTCTGTAGCGTGGCGGGGGCAGGTTGCCGAGCGGTCACATAGGGCCGCTCCTCGCGGTAGGTCTTGAGCCACTTCCGGCTGATCGGGCACACTTCGATAACTGCTGCTTAGGGATCTTCGCCGCCTCGTCGACACCTGCGTGCGCGGCCTCTGCTCTCCCACCGCGTGGGGGAGCAGAGGCCGCTTCCGACCCAAAGCAGACATTCTCAAACTGCTTGAAACGCGATCCCGGCCCGCTGACTTCCAAGCAGGCCGCGGCGGGGTTACCGGGAGGCCCCCGTTAAGTGCTGAAGGTCTGACCCAGGTCAACATATGTATGCCCATATCGTGGTATCCGGAACGCATATGGAGCAATTCATACTCGAGACATCAGTCAAAAGGGTCATGGTCGGGAAATTGGCCGCCGGCCAAGCATGAGGAGAATTGCAATGAATGCCTCTCTTAAAATTTTAGCAGCCGCGGTGTCTGGTGTGCTCTTGGGGCTTCCGGCCACGCAGGCGCATGATAGATCGCCTATAGTTGTTTTCATCAGTTTTGGTACGCTCGAGAACGAGCTGAAGGTTTTCCCACGTGAGCTGACGCTAGAGGCGGGCGAACTCTATCAGCTCGTCGTTAGCAATCCGAGCGAAAACAAACATA
>Ga0224512_10000848_pt1 | contig 31286 bp, 27 predicted proteins | sample SF_May12_sed_USG_4_FD_169103 | JGI IMG/M metagenome (GOLD analysis project Ga0224512, IMG submission 169103) | Sediment microbial communities from San Francisco Bay, California, United States - SF_May12_sed_USGS_13 | ecosystem: Environmental > Aquatic > Marine > Sediment | place: USA... | reverse complement strand
GAAGACGTCCCGTCCGAGGAGCCGGCGCTCGCCGAGCTGTCCGGCGGCCTCCTTGAAGCGCCGGTACTCCAGCAGGCGCGCGATCAGCTCCGCACGCGGGTCCGCGCCCTCCTCCGCGTCATCGGTCTCGCTGCCGGGAAGCAGCATCCGGGACTTGATCCACGCCAGCGTCGCGGCCATCAGCAGGTATTCGCCCGCGATGTCGAGGTTGAGCTCGCGGATCAACGCCAGATATTCGAGGTACTGCTCCGCGATCCGGGCCACCGGGATGTCCGTGATCTCGACCTCGTTCACGCGGATCAGATGCAGCAGGAGATCGAGCGGGCCCTCGAAGACCGGAAGCTTGACGGCGTAGTGCGAGCGCGACCCGGGCAGATCCGGATCGAACGCTGCGCTGAGGTCGTCCTGGAACCCTGAAGACATGGACTCCACGTGCTTCGACTCAAGATGCCTGGGGGGGGACGCGGCGAGTATGGTCGATTGGTCCCGGACGGGCAAGCGCCTCAGCGCCCGGCCGCCCCCCTGGCTTTCGCAGCCCCCTTCGGTCTGTTTGCGGTCGCCCCGCGCGACGATCGGGCGCCCCCGAGCTCACGAGCGAGAGCCAGGGCCTCGTCGCGGGTCTTCACCTTGCCATCGAGAAACGCGGCGCGAATTCGCATCAGGCCGCGACCCACGGCGGGGCCTCTGAGTCCCATGGCCACCAGGTCCTCGCCGCTCACGGGCGCGCGCCGCGCGCGATCCTCGGCGGCGTAGCGGAGAATCCGGCGCTGCACCGGAGCCGGCGCGCACACCAGCAGCGCGTGAAGCTGGTCCTCGTCGAGGCCGCTGAGGACGGAGTCGATGGCCCCGCGCCCTCGGGCCCGGCCGAGCGCACGCAGCCAGCCGTCGCGCGCTCGCGGGAATTCGCCGATCCGCCGGACCGCCGCGCCGCGGACCGACAGCCGCCGCAGTGTCCGCAGTCGCAGGCTCGGCGCGTGGGGCGCGAGCCAGACGGCGACTCCCGAGACCCACGGGTTCCAGCGCCCGCTCGGCCACGGCGGGGCGACGATCACCCGCCCCAGCCGACGCAGCGCCGGCGCGGCCTCGCGAGCGAGCGAGAGGCCAGGCTCCAGGGCGCCCAGCACGTGCCAGTCGTCGAGCAGGCGCAGGGCACGGGCGGAGTCGAGGCCCAAGCGCGCGTCTTCGAACAGCTTGACGATCTCGCGCCGCAGGCGGTCGCCGCTGACGCGCCCGAACGCACCGTCGCGCAGGGCGTCGCGCAGCGCGTTCCGCGAGCCCCGGGTCAGGGCGAAGCCGAGCCGCGGCGCCAGGCGCGCGGCGCGCAGCGCCCGCGTCGGGTCGTTGTGAAAACTTCGGGGGTGCAGGACCCGGACGCGTCGCCGCTCCAGGTCGGCGACCCCGTCTGCGAGATCTACGACGTCGGCGCGCCGGGAGAGCGCCAACCGGGACAGGGGCAGCGCCAGCGCGTTGATCGTGAAGTCGCGCCGGCGCAGATCGTCCTCGAGAGACCCCGCGGCGACGGTAGGCAGCGCGCCGTCGTACGCGTAGGTTTCCCGGCGCACGGTCGCCAGGTCGACGGAGACGTCGAACGCCTTCAGCGTGATCGTGCCGAAGCGGTCGTGCTCGGTCACCCGCGCCTGGGGAGGCGCAGCCGCGCGCAGGATCTCCAAGGGATCCCGACCGTCGCCGCCCTGCTCCACGATCAGGTCGACGTCTCCGACGTCGCGTCCCAGCAGCAGGTCGCGCACCGGGCCGCCCACGAGGTAGACGGCGAGCCGGCGCGCGTCGGCCTCCGCGATGACCGCCGCGACGACCGCGGCGCAGGCTTCCGGGAGCGCGGCGAGGAAGTGCGCGGCTGAGACCTCCCTCATTGGCGACGGCTCCCGCGTCGCCCTTCGCCCCGCGGGTGGCGGCGTTCGACGGTCTCGCGCAGTCGCGATTGACTGACGTGCGTGTAGATCTGCGTCGTCGAGAGGTCGGCGTGACCCAGCATGCTCTGGACGGCCCGCAGGTCCGCGCCTCCATTCAGCAGGTCGGTAGCGAAGGCGTGGCGCAGCACGTGGGGCGACACCCGATCGCTCGGAATGCCTGCCTGCCGCGCGAGACCGCGCAGCCGCGTGAAGAAGTTCTGTCGGGTCATCGCCCGCCCGCGACGCGACAGGAAGACGGCATCACTCGGCCGCGCGTCCGCCTGCGCGAGCGCGGGCCGCCCCTCGATCAGATAGGCGTCGAGAGCCTCGAGTGCGGGCGTACCCAGCGGAACGATGCGCTCGCGGCGACCCTTGCCCATGACCCGCAGCAGCCCGGCGCGCCGGTCGAGAGCCCCCAGCGAAAGCGACACCAGCTCGCTCACGCGCAGCCCCGCGGCGTAGAGAACCTCCAGCATCGCGCGGTCGCGTAGCCCAAGCGGCTCTCCTGGATCCGCAGCCTCGATCAGCGCGGCAGTCTCGTCGGGCCGCAGGATGCGCGGCAGGGTGCGATCGAGACGCGGACTCCGGACACCGACTCCCCTTTCCCCCTCGAGCGCCGACGCGGCCCCCGCGTAGCGCAACAGCCGCCGCGCCGCGACAAGCGCGCGCGCCCGGCTGCGCGCGCCGAGGCCCCGGCGCTCCAGCTCGGCGACGAAGCCGGTCAGGTGCTCGCGGCGCACGTCCCCGATCCGCCGCACTCCTGCACGCTCGAGGTGTTGGGCCAGGCGCGCGAGGTCACGGCCGTAGGCCTCGACGGTGCGCGGCGAGAGACCGCGCTCCACGGAGGCGTGCACCAGGAAGCCGTCGACGGCGGCGAAGACCTCGCGGGCGACTTCAGCTGTCACCGCTAGCCTCGTCCTCGCCGACGGCGGCGAGCAGCGCGCGGCGAAGTTTCTCGATCGCTTCCGGGTCGTCGATCTTCTTGCCCCGGCGATCCTTGAGATAGAAGCTGTCCGTCACCTGATCCATGATCGTGGCGGCCTTCGAGATGTAGATCTCGAATCCGTGCTCGGCGATCATCCGCGCCAGGTCGTGCAGCAGTCCGAGCCGGTCGTTCGCCACGACGTCCACGATCGTGTAGAAGTCGGACTCCTCGTTCGAGACCGCGACCATCGGCGGCTTGCGCGAGGGCGCGGCCGGGATCCCGATGCGGCGCCCTCTCCGCTGCAGCAACGTCTGCACCGTGGACTCCCCCGCAATCACCGAGCGGAGCGAGCGCTCGAAATCGGACCAGACGATCTGGCGCTCGGCGTCCCCTCCCGGCGGCGTGGTCAGGTGATACACCTCGAGGGCGAGCCCCGCCCGGGTGGTGTAGACGTGCGAGCCCAGGATGTTGAGATTGTGGGCGGTCATCACACCCGCCACGTTCGCGTACAACCCGTGCACGTCCTCGGTGCATAGGATGAACTCCGTGAGGCCCCCGCGCATCTCGCGGACCGCCGTCGCCAGCAGCCGATCCCGGCCGAGCCCGAGCACGACACGCGCGTGCCGCGCGAGTTCACGCGGCGTGTGCGCCGTGAAATAGCGGCGCGGCATCATCTCGAAGAACTCCTGGATCCGCGCCGCGCCGATCCCGAGCGCCTGGAGCTCCGACGACGCGGCCTTGCGCCGTTTTTCCACCCGCCGCTCTGTCAGCTCCATCGCGGTGTCGGCATCGTCGGACCCCGTCTCGAGGAACTCCGCGGTGCGCTCGAACAGCTCTTGCAGCAGCATCCCCTTCCAGTCCGTCCACGCCGCACTGGACGAGGCGCGGATGTCGGCGAAGGTCAGGAGATACAGGTTCCGGAGATTCGTGCGGTCTTGGACCGTTCGCGCGAACTCGAGGATCAGCTTCGGATCCGAGAGGTCGCGGCGCTGGGCCAGGTGGGACATGAGCAGATGGTTGCGCACCAGAAAGGCGATCCGATCCACGCGCTCCGGCTCGAGGGCCAGCCGCTCGAGACACTGACGGGCGCGCCGTGTCCCCTCGATCGAGTGGTCCGTCCCGCTGCCCTTCCCGACATCGTGGAGCAGGCAAGCCAGGTAGAGAAGCGGCCGATCTTCGCTGCGCCGCATGAGCTCGGTCAGGCCGGGAAGCGCCGGCTCGTACTTCCCGCGCCACAGTCGCCGCAGCTCTTCGACCAGGAAGATCGAGTGCACGTCCACCGTGTAGGTGTGGTACATGACGTGCTGCCAGCGGTAGACGATGTTCTCCCACTCCGGCAGGAACTTCGCGAGCAGCCCCGTTTCGTTCATGGCCGTCAGCGAGCGCATCACGCGCCGCTCGGAGTCGAGAATGCCAAGGAAGGTCGCGACCGCCTCCGGGTCGCTCCGGAACGCATCGTCCACGAGATCGAGGTTCTCGCGAATCATCCGGCAGGCCTTGCGCGTGAGCGGAACCTCGTGCTGCTGCGCCACGGCGAACGCGCGGAGCAGCCGCAGCGGCCGTTCGCGCAGCATGCGCACGCGCGGAATCTCCAGCTGGCCGCCTACGATCCGAAAGCCGTCTTCGACCTCCGTCGGCGGCTCTCGGTCCGGGGCCGGGCGCACGCGCGAATGGCACTGTTCGATCACGAGCGACGAGTAGTTCCCCACCGCACGCGCGTGCCGGTAGTAGTCGCGCATGAACTGCTCCACCGGCAGCTCGCGTCCCGAGTCGACGTAGCCGAAGGACTTCGCGATCCCCTCCTGCAGGCCGAAGCTCATCTGGTCGTTCTTGCGACGGCTGATCCGGTGCAGCTCGTTCCGGACACGCCACAGGAAGTCCAGGGCCTCGCGGTAGTCCGACACCTCGGCCTCGGTCAGCAGGCCCAGGCGCAGGAAATCGTCCCGGCCGCGGGCGTGCGGCTGCGTCGCCTGCATCGCCCAGTACGCGACGTGGTAGTCGCGCAGCCCACCGGCTCCTTCCTTCACGTTCGGCTGGAGCAGGTACAGGGAATCCCCAAAGCGATTGTGCCGCTCCCGCTTCCCCTCGATCAGCTCGGCGATGAAGCGATCGGGCTCCACGACGAGCCGCGTGCGACCCTCCTCGCAGAACTCGTGGAAGAGCTGTCCGCTCCCCACCAGGAAGCGGGTCTCCAGCAGGGCGGTGCGAACCGTCGCATCCTCGCGGGCGAGGGCGACCGTCTCCGATATCGTCCGCGTCGCACCTCCGACCGTGAGCGAAGCATCCCACAGCCAGTACTGAACGCGCTCGGCGATGGACGCGACGTGGGGAGTGAGCTCGCCGCCGTAGAGAAAGAGCAGGTCGACATCGGAGTGGATGCTCATCTCCCGCCGTGCGTAGCCCCCCACCGCCAGCACGCACACCGTGGACGACCCCTCGCCCCCGCCGGAGAAATAGGACTCCTCCCCGAACGCGAACAGCCGCCGCACGAGCTGATCCATCAGGTCGGAGTGGATCTCGTTCACGGCCAGACCGCCGGCGCCGGAGCCGTGGAGGTCGCGCAGGAAATCCTGGACGGCGCCCGTGTACTCGCGAACGATCCGGGCCACGAGCGGCTCCGTACCGGACGCGCCCGGCGCAGCGCTGCCCCCGAGCCGGGCGAGGTAGTCGTCGATGGACGGAGCGATCAATCGCCGGCTCCCAGCGCCACGGCGGGCAGATCGTCGCGGTAGAGCGTGACGCCGGCGGCGATCTGCGTTGCCAGCCGCTCCACGTAGCGGCTATCGCGCAACCGGCGCGCCTCTTCCCGGTTGGTGATGAAACCCGCTTCCACCAGGATCGCGGGCATGTTCGACAGGAACAGCACGTAGAAGGGACCCTTCTTCACTCCCAGATCCTCGACGGAGTCGTAGCGGCCGCCGACACCACCGACGACCTGCTCCTGGACGAAGGTCGCGAGCCGATGCGACTGCACCGACGTTTCGGCGACGCGAAACCTCGCCAGGGCCCTCTGAAGATCGTTCACCTGCTGGCGGTCGATGCCGTTCTCGCGAGCGGCCACCGTCAGGTTGTGCCGCTCGTGGTTCTCGTCGAGGTAGTACGTCTCGATGCCCCGCACCGAGCGCCGCGGGGCCGCATTCGTGTGGAGGGAGACGAACAGGTCGGCCCGCGCCGCCTCGGCGATGGCGGTGCGCTCCTCGAGTCCGATGGTGCGGTCGTCCTCGCGCGTGTAGACGACTTCGAAACCGTCGGCCTCGAGGCGCGATCCGAGCGCCGCCGCGAGCCGCAGCGTCACGTCCTTCTCGCGCAGCCCGCCGATTCCGATCGCCCCGGGATCCCGGCCTCCGTGTCCCGCGTCGATCACGACGGTGCGAACGCGCCGCAGCTCGCTGGGCAGACGCGCCCCGGACGGAGGGGGCGAGCCCGAGCGCGGCGGCCAGCGCAGCGTCTCGCCGTGCTTGCGCCGACCGTAGACGTCCACCACCAGGCGATCCGGGTGGGTGAGCGTCAGCAGCCGGTGCCGCTCGTAGTGATCGACGTCGATCACCACCCGCGTCCGGGTGAGCGTGTTCTGGCCGAGCCGGACCCCCCGAAGCAGGCCGTCGCGGAGCGCGATGCCGTCCTTGTAGTCGCGTCCGACCCAGATGCCGTCGACGTCGAGGTACAGGCGCTGGGGCCGGCCCGCCTTCGGGTCTGGGCCGAGCTGTCGCACGGAGCTCTTCACGGGCCGCGTGAATTCCACCACGACGCGCGTGTAGTCCGGATACGACCAGTGGCGAACCTCGACGACGTCCCCCAGACCCCGGGGTCGGTCGACGCCGAGCAGGCCCAGGGCGATCACGACCGCGGCGGCGGTGAGCCTCCGGCGGCACCTCACGGCCCGTCCTCCGCCGTCGGCGCTCGCAGTCCCGCGACGAGCCGGGACAGGATCTCGAGGGCCTCGAAGGGGGTCGTGTGATCCGGCTTCACGTTTCGGAGCGCTGCGAGGACCTCCGCGGCGGCGCCATCGGGCGCCCGCGGCGCCGCCGCGAAGAGGCCGAGCTGGTCGCCTGCAACGGGCGCTTCGCCGCCACCGGCGAGGCGCGGTCGGCCCGCCTCGTCGAGCTCACCGCCTTCCAGATTGTGAAGGATCTCCCGCGCCCGTTCGATCAGCCCGGGGGGAAGACCGGCCAGGCGCGCGACCTGGATTCCGTAGGACCGACTCGCCGCACCGTCCACCAGACGACGCAGGAAGATCACCTGGTCATCCCACTCCCGCGCCTCGAAGTGCGCGTTGCGGACGCGCGACTTCGTGCGCGCGAGGTCCGCCAGCTCGTGGTAGTGGGTCGCGAACAGCGTGCGCGCGCCCAGCCCCGGCGTGTCGTGCAGGTACTCCGCGACGGCCCACGCGATGGAGAGGCCGTCGAAGGTGCTGGTGCCGCGTCCGATCTCGTCGAGGATCACGAGGCTCCGCCGCGAAGCGTGTGCCAGGATGTCCGCCGTTTCGCGCATTTCGACCATGAAGGTCGACTCGCCACGGGCAAGTCGATCCGTCGCGCCGACGCGCGTGAACACGCGGTCGACCACGCCGATGCGCGCGTGCTCCGCCGGAACGAAGCTCCCCATCTGGGCGAGCAGGACGATCAGGGCCACCTGACGCAGATACGTGCTCTTGCCCGACATGTTGGGCCCCGTGAGCACGAGGATCTGGAGCGAGGACGGGTCGAGGTCCGTGTCGTTGGGCACGAACTGCTCGCCGCCCTCGGACTCGAGGATCGGCTCCACGACCGGATGCCGGCCCCCCCGGATGGAGAGGGCCTCGCTGGCGTCCACCAGGGGACGAACCCATTCGTCGAGACGGGCGACCTCCGCGAGACTCGCGATGGCGTCGAGATCGGCCACGCGTTCCGCGGCCTCGCCGATCGCTTCCGCGCGCTCCAGCGTAGACTGGCGCAGCGACTCGAAGAGCTCGCGCTCCAGGGCGGCCGCGCGCTCGTTCGCCCCGAGGACGCTCTGCTCGGCATCGCGCAGCTCGGCGGTGGTGAAGCGTTCCGCGTTGGCCAGGGTCTGCCGCCGCTCGTAGCCGGCGGGAACGCGGCCCAGGTTCGCCTTGGTCACCTCGATCGCGTAGCCATGCACCGGGTGGAAGCGGACCTTCAGGTTCGATATCCCCGTGCTCTCGCGCTCCCGCGCCTCGAGCCCCGCGATCGACTCGCGCCCCTTGCGGGCGCCCTGCCGCAGCGCGTCCAGCTCGGCGTGGAAGCCGTCGCGGATGTAGCCGGTCTCGCCCGCTCCGCGGGACCCGCGTAGCACGACGCGCGGATCGTCCACGAGCCCCTCGCGCAAGAGCTCCGCCACCGCGGGCACGGGCTCCGGAGGGCGCAGGGGGCACGCAGCGACTTCGGCGAGCTCGAGCAGGGAATCGCCCTCCCCCCGAACCCGCGGCCGCCGGGGATCGTCGCCGAGGTCGGCCGCCACGGCCGGCAGCGCCTCGAGCGAAGCGCGCAGGCCCGCGAGATCGCGCGGCGTCGCCGTCGGCCGGGCCACCTTGGCCAACAGCCGCTCGAGGTCGCGGACGCAGCGCAGCGCCTCGCGCAGACGGGCCCGCGGCCGGTCCCGGTCCACGAGAAAGGCCACGGCAGCCTGGCGAGCGGCGATCGACGCGGGGTCGACCCGCGGGTAGGCGATCCAGCGGGCGAGGCGGCGCGCGCCGAGCGGCGTGGTGGTCCGGTCGAGGCGCTCGACCAGCGTGTGGCGGCGCGAGCCGTCCTCCATGCTCCGGAAGAGCTCGAGGTGCGCGCGCGTGGCCGCGTCGAGGATCATCGCATCCGTGAGACGGTAGCTGCGCAGTCGCGAAACCTGGGCCAGCGCGAAGGGCTGATTCGTCCCTAGATAGGCGAGCAGCGCAGCCGCCGCGCGCGAGCCCGGATCCGTCGCCGCGGGCGACAGGCCGTCGGGATGCGCCGGTGCGGCGGCGGGGTCGAAGGATGCGGCGTCGACGTCGGTGCGCGCCACCACCGGGAGCAGCGTCGCGATCGCCGCGACCCAGGCCGGGTCGGTTCGCGCGGGCAGCAGGATCTCGCGGGGATCGACGCGCTGCAGCTCGTCGACCAGGGCCGGCGGGAGCCCCGCGCTCTCGCCGCGCTCGATCTGCGTCGCGCGCAGGTCGCCCGTGGAGGCGTCGAGCACCGCGAGACCGATCGTCGGGCCTGGATCGATCGCGACGAGCGCGAGCTCGCGCACGGCCTCGATGCCCTCGGGGTCTCCGACGAGGCCGGGCGTCACTACCTCGACGACGTCCCGCCGCACGAGGCGCCGCCCGGAGGCCGCCCGGGCGTCTTCGACCTGCTCGCAGATCGCGACGCGATGGCCGAGCGAGGCCAGCCGCTTGATGTGCGCGTCGGCGCTGTGGACGGGTACGCCGCACATGGGGACGGGGTTCTCCACGCCGCGGTCCCGGGTCGTGAGCGCGATGTCCAGAAGCGGCGCCGCCAGCTCTGCGTCGGAGAGGAACATCTCGTAGAAGTCGCCCATGCGGTAGAAGACGATGGCGTCGGGGTGGCGCGCCTTCACGCCGAGGAAATGGCGCATCATGGGCGTGTCGAGTCCCGAACGCTTCACTCGAGCGTCTCCCGGGGGCGGATCCACCCCTGTCGGTCGAGGAGCTCCAGCAACTCGCCGTACTCCTTGGCGGCCTCGAGATCGCGGCGCTCGGAGAGGAGCAGCCGGCCGAGAGCGCCGCGGGCCTCGAGGTCGTCCGGGTGCCGCGCCAGCTCGCGCTGAAGCTCGCCGATGGCCCCGTCCACGTCGCCGCGCGCCGCGAGGTTCCGCGCCAGGGCCAGTCGCGCGGCCACGTCTTCGGGATGCGCCTCGAGCAGTCCGCGCAGAAGCTGCTCGTAGTCGCGCGCGCGGCCGAGTGCGGCGTAGGTCGCCGCGAGCTGCGGGTACACACGCGGCCCAACCCGGCGATCGAGGCGCGGGACGCGCTCCCAGGCCGCGAGCGCCGCGCGGGTCCGTCCTCGCTCGGCCTCGAGCTGGCCCAGGAGAATCCAGGCTTCGACGGACTTGCGATCCTTCCGCAGGGCCTTCTTGACGGCGCGCAACGCGTCCTCGCTTCGCCCCTCGGCCCGGGCGGCCCGCGCCATCCCGACCCGGAGATCCGCATCGCCGGGGGCCTGGTCGCGGCGTTCGACGCGGGCGAGGCGGCGCTGCATCTCGATGGCACGCGGAAAATCGCGCACTTCGGCGAGCAACCCGACCAACGCGCGCAGCGCCTCAGGGTGGCGCGGACGGTGCGCCAGTACCTCCTCGTAGGATGCGATGGCTCGTCGCAGGAATCCCCCTTGCCGGAAGTCCGCCGCAAGATCGGCGACCATCCCGACGCCTTCGTCCGTGGCGAGATCCGCGCGCAGCAGCAGGTTCTGGTGGATCCGGATCGCCCTCCCGAGCTCGCCGCGCATGCGGAACAGGCGCGCCAGGGCCCGGTAGGGCTCGATCGCCTCGGAATCGAGGCTGGCGGCGTGGCGCAGCATCCGCTCCGCTTCGTCGAAATCGCGGTCGAGTACCGCCAGCAGCGCCGAGCGCAGCGCCGAATCGACGTCCCGCGGCGCGCGCGCGTCCCCCCTGAACGCCCGCGTCCACCACCGCACGGGGGCTACGCGCCCCGCTCCAGCACACCCCCGGGCGCGGAGGCCGTCAGCGAGACGGGCTCCCCGAGAGCCGGCCCCTCGGTCGCAAGCGGCAGGTTGCGAAGCTGATGCACCTCGGCCTCCAGACCCTCGACGGTCTTGCGATAACGACGCGTCACGAGTCGAAGCTTCGCCACCTGGTACAGACCAATCGCCCCGACGATCGCCGCCCCCGCGGCGAAGGCCCCGAGCAGCGCCGTCCACAACGACACGTCCACCAGCTCGTCCACCAGGTAATCGACGGTCACGGGCGCGGCGTTCCCGCGTGCGAACTGCCAACCCAGAACGAGCGCCGCAACGAACAAGGCGACGACGAGCAATCGACGCACGACTCGCATACGCTTCTCGGCGACCCCCTGAGTTCAGGACGACTCGTTGTTCCCGCTGTTGCTCGCGACCCGCTCCGGTGCAATACCGTCCACCATCTCCTTGAGCTCCTTGCCCACCTTGAAGAAAGGCGTCCGCTTGGCGGAGATGTGCACCGGCTCGCCGGTCTTCGGGTTCCGGCCCTCCCGAGCCTCTCGAACCTTAACCTGGAAGCTGCCGAAACCCCGGATCTCGATCCGCTCTCCCACCTTCAGCGCCTGGGCCATGGACTCGAAGATCGTGTTGACCACGATCTCCGTGTCCTTCTTCGAGATGTGCGGGGTGCACTCGGCGACGGCTTCAATCAGGCCGCTCTTGGTCATTTCCCGTCCCCCTCCTCCGCCTTGCGCGCGAGCTTCTCGGCCAACAGGTCTCCCAGCGTCGTGGTCTGGCTCTGCGATTGCTGAGCCGCGACCCGTTTGAGCGCCTCGCGCTGCTCCTTGTCCGTCAGCGCGCGGATCGAGAGTGAGATCTTCTGCTCGACAGGATCGACCTTCATCACCAGCGCAGTCACCTCCTGACCGGGCTGCACGACCTCGGCGGGATTCCCCACGTTCTCGGTGGAGAGGTCCGAGCTGTAGATCAGGCCTTCGATGCCTGGCTCGAGCTCCACGAAGGCGCCGAAGTCGGCGACCCGCACGACCTGGCCCGTGACCTCGCCGCCCACGGGATAGCGCTTCAGGAGCTCTTCCCACGGATTGGCCTCGAGCTGCTTGATCCCCAGCGAGAACTTCTCGTTCTCCTTGTCGATCTTCAGAACCACGGCTTCGACGTTGTCGCCCTTCTTGAACTTCTCGCCGGGATGCTTGATCTGCTCCGTCCACGAAATGTCCGAGACGTGCACCAGACCGTCGATCCCCTCCTCGAGACCCACGAAGATCCCGAAATTGGTGATGTTGCGGATCGTCCCCGTGACCTTCGTGCCGATCGGGTAGGTCTTCTCGATCATGCTCCACGGGTTCTCTTCGATCTGCTTCATGCCGAGCGAGATCTTGCGTTCCCGTTCGTCGACGTCGAGGACGACCGCCTCCACCTGGTCGCCGATGGCAACCACCTTCGAGGGGTGCTTCACGCGCTTGGTCCAGGACATCTCGGAGACGTGGATCAGGCCCTCGATCCCCGCCTCCAGTTCCACGAAGGCGCCGTACTCGGCCAGGGAGACCACCTTCCCCTGCACCCGCTTCCCGGTCGGATAGCGCATCGAGGCGTCCTTCCAGGGGTCCGGCTGGATCTGCTTCAACCCGAGGGAAACGCGCTCGCTATCGGCGTCGAACTTCAAGACCTTGACCTTGATCTCGTCGCCGACCTGGAAGATCTCGCTCGGGTGATTGACGCGGCCCCAGGACATATCCGTCACGTGCAGGAGGCCGTCAATGCCTCCCAGGTCGATGAAGGCGCCGTAGTCGGTGAGGTTCTTGATGACGCCGTCGACGATCTGACCCGCCGACAGGGTCTCGAGCGTCGTCTCGCGCAGCCTGCGGCGCTCCGTCTCGAGCAGAGCGCGGCGGGAGAGAACGATGTTCCCGCGTCGTTTGTTGAACTTGATGATCTTGAACTTGAGCTTGTTGCCCACAACCTGCTCGAGATTCCGCACCGGTCGCAGATCGACCTGGGAACCGGGCAGGAAGGCCTTCACTCCGATGTCGACGGCCAGCCCGCCCTTCACGCGAGAGATCACCGTCCCTTCGACGGCCTCGTCCGCCTTGTAGGCTCGGCTGATCTCGTCCCAGATCAGCAGTCGATCGGCCTTTTCCTTCGAGAGCACGATGCGGCCCAGGTGGTCTTCGGCTTCCTCCACGAGCACGTCGACCGTGTCCCCCGGAGCGACGAGGATCTTTCCGTCCTCGTCCATGAACTCCCAGGTCGGTACGAGTCCCTCGGACTTGAAGCCGATGTCGATCTGGACGTGGTCCTCGTCGACGGACAGCACCGTCCCGCGGACGACATCCCCTTCCTTGACGCTCTTGACGCTCTTCTCGAACAGCTCGGCGAAAGTGCCGCCGCCCGTCGTGGTTGCCTCACTCATTCGCGATTGATGGAACTCCTGCCCCGGCCGAGTCGCTCCGGCTGGGGGTTGGGGTCGCGCTCGCCGGAGTGCGGACTTCGCACCCCGCGAGCGGACAGGGAAAGCGCCGCGCGCGCCTCGACAATCCAGCGCTCCACGGCATCGGCATCGCCCGCATCGACGGCCCGGCCCAGATCGGCCAGGGACTCCGCCACCGCCTGAAGCGGCGCGACGATCGCCTTGCGATTCGACGTGAGGATGTCCCCCCACAGCTCCGGATCGCTCTGGGCGATCCGGGTGAAATCCTGAAACCCCGACCCGGCCACCTCGTGCGCACCCGCCGGCGCCTCGGCCAGCGCCCGCGCGAAGGCGAAGGCCAGGACGTGCGGAACGTGGCTCATCCAGGCCACCTCGGCATCGTGGGCCGCGGGGTCCCGCAGCAGGACGCGCGCCCCGAGCGCGCGCCAGAAGCCGCAGACGCGATCGCGGGCACGCGCGTCCGAGGCTCCGCTCACGATGCACGGCGCGCCGTCGAACAGGTCCGCCCGCGCGTGCTCGAGCCCGCGCTGATGGCTGCCCGCCATGGGATGCGCGCCCACGTAGAGAACGCCGCGAGGCAGCAGGCCAGGGAGCGTCTCCGCGAGCTTCGCCTTGACGCTTCCCACGTCCGTCAGGAGCGCGCCCTCCCGCAGGCGCGGAGCGACGGCGCGCACCACCTCGGCCATCGCGAAGACCGGCGTCGCCAGCACCACGAGATCGGCCCCGGCCACGGCCTCGTCGAAGCTGCCGGCCTCGTCGATGGCGCCGCACTGGAGCGCCGCCTCGAGCACGTCGCGGCGTCGCGTCGCACCCGCGACGCAGGCCGCGACCCCGCGGCTCTTCACCGCCAGGCCGACCGAGCCCCCGAGCAGGCCGAGCCCCAGCACGGCAACGCGCTCGAAACGCGGCGTCACTCGAGGTCCTCTCCGGGAAGCTCGGTCCCGAGGCCGCCGGCCTCCCGCAGGCGCCGCAGGACCTTGACGAGGCGCTCGTTCTCTTCGGGCAGACCCACGCTGATCCGCACGTGATCGGGCAGGCCGAAACCGTGCAGGGGCCGCACGATCAGTCCGTCGCGCATCAGCCGGTCGCACACGTCCGGCCCGGTTCGCGCCAGCACGAAGTTCGCGTCGCTGGGCCATACCTCGACGCCGAGCCCGCGAAGCTCGCGGCTGAGGTACTCGATGCCCTCGGCCGTCAGGCGGCGCGTGCGCTCGGCGTGCTCGTCGTCGCCGAGCGCGGCGAGCGCGGCGACCTCCGCGAGTCGGTTCACGTTGAAGGGGTGGCGAGCGCGCTGCAGGTAGTCGGCCAGCTCGGGGTCGGCGCACCCGTACCCGATGCGCAGCCCCGCGAGTCCGAAGATCTTGGAGAAGGTGCGCAGGACGATCGTCCCGGGGCGGCGGCGGACCCAGGCGAGGGAGTCCGGGAAGTCGGCGCGCGTCGCGAAATCGAAGTAGGCCTCGTCGACGGCGAGCACCGCCGTGGGCGGAAGCGCCGCGACGAAGCGATCGAACTCCGCCGCGCCGACGCTCGTGCCCGTCGGATTGTTGGGATTGCAGACGAAGACCAGGCGGGTCCGGTCGCCGACCGCTTTCGCCATCGCCGGCAGGTCGTGCACCATGTCGGGGCTCAGCGGCACCGAAATCGCGGTGGCTCCCATCCCCTGCACCACGATCGGGTACATCGCGAAGGAGGGCCAGGCGAATACGGCTTCGTCGCCCGGACCGAGCAGCACCTTCGCGAGCAGCTCGAGCACCTCGTCGGCGCCGGCCCCGAAGACGAGCTGCCCGGGGGCCACGTCGAGCCGCTTCGCCAGCTCGCCGCGCAGGGCGTAGCTGGCCCCGTCCGGGTAGCGGTGAACCCCTGCGGCGGCCTCGCGCACGGCCTCCACGGCCCTCGGCGACGGCCCCAGTGGATTCTCGTTGGAGGCCAGCTTGATCGACCCTTCGAACCCGAGCTCCCGATCGAGCTCCTCGGCGGGCTTGCCGGGGCGGTAGGGCTCGAGCGACCGGATGTGAGGCTTGACGATGCCTTCGAGGGCCAACTCAGCTCTCCTCACCGCTGCGCGGCGCTTGCCCTGCGACTTCGCTCGCCTGCGGCTCGCTGCGCGCACCGCTGCGCGGCGCTTGCGCAGCCCGCGGGAACGAGCCGAGGATGCGGTGCGAGTGCGCGAAGCCTGCGGCGGTGTCCAGCGCCTCCGCCACGCGCGGGTCGCTCCGGTGCCCTTCGAGATCGACGAAGAAGAGGTACTCCCAGGGCTTGCCCCGCATCGGCCGCTGCTGGATCGAGGTGAGGTTGATGCCACGGCGCGCGAAGGGATCGAGCAGCCGATGCAGCGCGCCGGCCTCGTCCTTGCGGATCGTGAACACGACGGAGGTCAGGTCGCTGTCGCTCGGCGCGGGCGATTCCCGTCCCAGCACCAGGAACCGTGTGGTGTTGTCACGGCGATCCTCGATGGAGGCCTCGATCGTTCGGAGCCCGTAGACCACACCGGCCATCGCGCTGGCGATGGCCGCCACGTCGCCGTCTTCCGCGGCCGCGCGCGCCGCCGCCGCCGTGCTCGGGGTCTCCACGCGCTCGACACCCGCCAGGTGGCGGTCCAGCCAGCGGCGGCACTGGGCGAGGGGCTGCGGGTGCGAGGCGACGCGCCGCACGTCCTCCAGGCGTCCGCTCTTCGAGAGCAGGTCCTGGGAGATGCGCAGGACCGCCTCCCCGCAGACGGCCACGTCGAAGTCGGCAAAGGCGTCGAAAGTCTCGGTGACGATCCCCTGCGTCGTGTTCTCCGCGGGTACGACCCCGAGGTCCGCCTTCCCCCGCTCGACGGCCGCGAACACGTCGATGATCGAGGACACGCCGTCGAGCTCCGCGAGCGCCCCGAACTGCCGGCTCGCCGCCAGGTGCGTGAAGGTGCCCTCCGGACCGAGATAGGCGATACGGAGCACCGCTTCGAGGGAGCGGGTCGACGAGATGATCTCGCGGAAGACGGGGCCGATTCCCGCGTCGGGAAAGGGGCCCGCGTTGTCACGCCGCAGCGCCTCGACGATGTCCCGCTCTCGCGCCGCCGCATAGACGACGGTCCGCTGAGCCTGCTTGAGCCGGCCAATGGATCCGACCAAGCGGGCGCGTTCGTTCAGTTGCTCGAGGATGGCCCGGTCGACCGCATCGATGCGTTCGCGCAGGGCGCCCAACTCCGCCGCGTCGGGCGAAACGGATGCGGGGCTCGACTGTCCGGGCTCGGCCATCGTCCCTTCCGCTGTCGCACTTCCGGTTGGGGCGGGTTGCAGGAGGCGCGACGGGCTCCCCGGCGGACGCGAAAAACCCGCTAACCCCCTGAAAAGACTTGCGCAATATAGTCGAGGGCCCCAGCGCCCGCAAACCCCGGGGCGGAATTCGCTCGAAATTGCGAGGGGTTATCCGATTTCCGCCCCACCCGACCGCCGGCGCCGGGCTATCCGTCTAAGTAATTGATGAAAAAGGGATTTCTCGGATCCGGCGGACGCCGCCCGCGGTCAAGCGCGAGCCCCGTAGCGTCGATAGGAACAGGCCGGGGAGTCCGTGTCGCTCATGGCCAATTGGAAGCAGCGCCTCGTCCGACATCCGCCCCGAAGCCTCGCGAGCCGCGTATTCCTGTTCGCCTCCATCTCGATCCTGGCCAGCGCCGCCGTGGTGAGCGCGGTGGCCATTCACTCGATCCACGACCAGCTGAGCCGCAGCGTCGAACGGGCCTATCCCGCGGCCCTGGCGCGGGCCGCGGAACCGCTGCGCGGCTTGCTCGCTGCCGGCCAGGCGGAGCTCGAGGCACTGGCCGAGGAGCCGCGGCTCGCACAGCGCCGAGACCGTGACCTCGCGCCACCTCTCGCGCGCGCCGTCGGCGGCTCGAAGCACTTCGCCGGCCTCGCCGTCCTGGCACCCGACGGAAGCCTGCGCCACGCGATCGGCTCGACCCAGGGCATGGACCCGGAGGTCCTCGCCCGGCTCGCCGTCCCCCGGACGGACGGCCCGATCGCCCGGTCGGCCGATCAGCGGTACCCCGGACCGGTGATCGCCGTTCCGCTGACCGGTGGGGTCCCGCCGCTCGGAACCCTGGTCGGCGCCTTCCGCCCGTCCGCCTTCCAAGCGCTGCTCGTCGCCGCGCAGCCCGACGAGATCTCGTCCCTGTACGTCATCAGCGGGGAGGGACGCGTGATCGCTGGCTCCGAGCCCCCCGCCGAGAGCCGACTCGAGCGCCTCCCAGCGGCGGCCCTTCCCGAGGGCGATCGCTCGGGGGTTCGCCGCTACAGGAACGCCCAGGGCCACCACGTGATCGGCAGCGCGACGCCGCTGGGATTCTTCGATTGGTATCTCGCGATCGAGGCGCCGTTCTCCGCGGCCTTCGCACCCGTCTTGTCGGTCGTGACGCGCATCTTCGCCTGCGACCTCCTTCTCATCCTGATCTTCGGCGCGGGCGCCTACCGGCTCACGGCGGCGGCCGTGAGGCCCCTCGAGATGCTCTCGGACGGAGCGCGGCGCATCGCCGAGGGCCAGTTCGACCTCGAGATCCCCGAGCCCGACAGCCACGACGAGGTGGGACTGCTCTCGCGGACCTTCAACGACATGGTGCGCCAGCTGCGACGCAAGCAGAACGAGATCCACACCGCCCACCAGAAGCTCCGTGATCGCAACACCGAGCTCGAACGGGCCAACGAGGTCCTGTCCCAGCTCTCGATCACCGACGGGCTCACAAAGCTGCACAACCACCGCTTCTTCCAAGACCACCTGACCCGCGAGATCAAGCGCGTCAGCCGGGCGCGGGAGTCTCTCTCGATGCTCCTGATCGACATCGATGACTTCAAGCAGCTCAACGACCAGCGGGGGCACGCGGCCGGCGACGAGCTGCTCGCGGGCATGGCGCGTGTCCTGGTCAACACGGTGCGCGAGACGGACCTGCTCGCCCGCTACGGAGGCGAGGAGTTCGTCGTGCTGTGCTCCGACACCGATCGCGACGGCGCCTACCAGCTGGCGGAGAAGGTCCGCTGCGCCATCGCGGAGTCCTCGTTCATCGTCGATGACAGCATGCGGCCGACGCGCGTCACGGTCTCCATCGGAGCCGCGCAGTTCAAGGGCGATCGCCGGAAGTTCTTCGAGGCTTCCGACCGGGCCCTGTACCGCGCCAAGGCCGCCGGCAAGGACTGCGTGGTGCAGGACGACGACGCGGTCGTCAACTGAGCCAGCGCTGCGTTGCGGCGCTCGCGCTGCGTGCGATGCTCTCCACGTGGCGCAGATCGTCGGACTCACGGGCGGGATCGCCTCGGGCAAGAGCACCGTCGCACGCCTGCTGACCGACCTCGGCGCGACCGTGATCGACGCCGACGCGATCGTGCACGAGCTTCAGGCGCCCGCCGGCCCACTGCTCGGCGAGATGGTGGAGGCCTTCGGGCCGGAAATCCTCGACGCCGACGGCGCCCTCGACCGGCCCGCGCTCGGCGCGCTCGTGTTCCGCGACGCCGCGGCGCGCGAACGTCTCGGGCGAATCGTCCACCCGAAGGTCGGTGCCGAGATGCTGCGCCGGATCGCCGCCGCCCGCGCGGCCGGCGCCCGCTTGATCGTTCTCGACATCCCGCTGCTCTTCGAGGGCCGCGCCGCGGGAACGGGCAGCGCGGCCCGGATGGCGCTGGACGCGACGATCGTGGTCAGCGTACCCGAGCGGGTCCAGGTCGCGCGGCAGATGGCAAGGGACGGCTGCGATCGGGATGAAGCCCTGCGCCGCGTCCGCGCCCAGCTCCCGCTGGAAGACAAGAAGCGCCTCGCCAGCTATGTAATCGACAACTCCGGCTCCCGCGCGGAGACCGAGCGCCAGGTCCGCAACGTGTTTGCCGCGCTCACCGCCGCAGCGGCGCCTTGAGCGACGCCACGAACGCGGCGGCCCGCTCCACGGCGTCTGCCGCAGTCGGCGCCGCCTCGAGGCGGTCGATGAGAGCGCTTCCCACCACGACGCCGTCGGCGAACTCGGCGATCCGGGCCGCGTGCTCGGGCGTCGAGACGCCGAAGCCGACGCAGACCGGGACGTCCGAGGCGGTGCGTACACCGCGTATCGCGTCCTCGATGCCGCGGGAGAGCTCGGCGCGCGCGCCAGTGACTCCCGTGAGCGACACGTAGTACAGGAATCCGCGCGTCCGGGCGGCGAGCATGGCCAGGCGTTCGGGGGTCGTCGTCGGCGCCGCGAGCAGAATGGGATCGATGCCCTCGCGGCGCGCCACGGCGAACAGGCTCTCGCCCTCCTCGGGCGGCAGGTCGACCACGATGAGCCCGTCCACGCCGGCCGCCCGGGCCGCCTTCGCGAAGGCCTCCTCGCCCATGCTGAAGAACGGGTTGGCGTAGCCCATGAGCACGAGCGGCACATCGACGCGCGAACGCAGGGCCCCGACCAGCTGGAGCACGCGACGCAGCGACGTCCCCGACCGCAGCGCCCGCTCGCTGGCGCGCTGGATCGTGGGGCCCTCAGCGAGCGGGTCCGAGAAGGGAACGCCGATCTCGACGGCGTCCGCGCCCGCCTCGACCAGCGCCGGGATCAGCGCCTCGGTCACGCCGAGGTCGGGATCGCCCGCGGTCACGAAGGGAATCAGTGCGCGTTCACCGCGCGCGCGCAGCGCGGCGAAACGCTCCCCCAGACGCCCCATCAGTGCGGCTCGGAGCGGCGAGCGGCGAGCAGATCCCGGACCTGCGGGGCGTCCTTGTCCCCGCGGCCGGAGAGGTTGATGACGGTGATCGCGTCCTTCGGGAGCGAGGGGAGAAGCTTCCGGGCGTAGGCGACCGCGTGGGCGCTCTCGAGCGCCGGAATGATCCCCTCCTGGCGGGAGAGATAGACGAAGGCGTCGAGCGCCTCCTCGTCGGTCACCGACACGTACTCCGCCCGTCCCTCGCCCGCGAGGTACGCATGCTCGGGACCGACGCTCGGGTAGTCGAGCCCGGCGGAGATCGAATGCGCCGGGAAGACCTGGCCGTCGTCGTCGGAAAGGAGCAGGCTGCGCATCCCGTGCAGCACTCCGGGGACTCCGGCGCAGAGCGCGGCGCCGTGACGCCCGGAGCCGAGTCCCTCGCCCGCCGCCTCGACGCCGATCATGCGCACGCCGGCGTCGTTCAGGAACGGGTGGAACAGGCCCATCGCGTTCGAGCCGCCGCCGACACAGGCCAGCAGCAGGTCGGGGAGCCGCCCCTCGGCCTCCAGGATCTGCCGGCGCGCCTCCAGGCCGATCACGCGCTGGAAGTCGCGCACCAGCGTGGGATAGGGATGGGGCCCCATCACCGAGCCGATGCAGTAGTAGGTCGTGCGCACGTTCGTGACCCAGTCGCGCATCGCCTCGTTCGTCGCGTCCTTGAGCGTGCGGGATCCGCCCGACACGGGATGCACCCGGGCGCCGAGAAGCTCCATGCGGAAGAGGTTCAGGGCCTGGCGTCGGACGTCCTCCTCGCCCATGTAGACCTCGCACTCCAGGCCGAGCAGAGCGCACGCCGTGGCCGTCGCGACGCCGTGCTGACCCGCGCCGGTCTCCGCGATCACACGGGGCTTTTCCATGCGGCGCGCGAGCAGACACTGGCCGAGCACGTTGTTGATCTTGTGGGCGCCCGTGTGGGCGAGGTCTTCGCGCTTGAGGTAGACGGTCGCGCCGAGGTCGTCGCTCACGCGCTGCGCCCGCGTGAGCGGCGTGGGACGACCCGCGTACGTGGCGAGCAGCCCGTCGAGCTCGCTCCGGAAGTCGGCGCTCGCGGCGATCCGAGCGTAGGCGTCCTCCAGCTCGTCGAGGGCCGCGATCAGCGTCTCGGGAACGAAGCGTCCGCCGAAGTCGCCGAAGTGGCCCCCGCTGTCGGCCTCACTCCTCACCCGCGCCGCCCTCCACCTTGCGAACCGCTTCGACGAAGGCGGCAATCCGTGCGGGATCCTTCCGGGGGCCCGACCCCTCGACGCCCGTCGCGACGTCGACGCCCCACGGGAGCACGTCCTCGAAGCTGCCGAGGGCTTCGCCGATGTTGTCCGGGTCGAGACCGCCCGCGATGATGATGTCGTGGCCGTGCTCGATCAGGATGGAGGAATCGCCCCAGCTCCAGACCTTGCCGCCGCCGCCGCCCTCCGTGGGGTGATCGACCAGCAGGATCGTCCCCGGATACTGCTCCGCCGCCTCGAGGTCGGCGCCCTCGATCGATTTGATGACCGGCAGGTCGATCGCCTCAACGTCCTCCTCGGACTCTTGCCCGTGAAGCTGGACCCGCTCCAGGTCGACGCGCCGGAGCACGCGCTCGATCTCGTCGGGCATCGCGTCACGGAACACGGCGACGCGCTCGATCTGCCCCGCCACGCGTTCCGCGATGGCGATGGCCGTCTTGATCTCGAGCTCGCGCGACGAGCCGGGTACGAAGTTGAGTCCGATCAGATCGGCCCCGGCGTCCACCGCAACCTGGGCGTCGTCGGGATGGGTGATTCCACAGATCTTGATGCGAATGTTCACGCTCACGCGCTCCTTCGTAGTCGTCTCAACGCGAGGCCGATGTCCTCTTCGCGCATCAGAGCCTCGCCGACGAGAAAGGCCTGGGCGCCGGCCACTTCGAGGCGCTCGACGTCCCCGGCTGAGAAGATGCCACTTTCCGCCACCGCGACGACCCCCTCCGGAATCGCCGCCACCAGACGCTCGGTCACACCGAGATCCACCTCGAAGGTCCGCAGGTCGCGGTTGTTGATCCCGACCAGGTCGGCCCCGGCCGCCAGCGCCGCCCGGAGTTCCTCGCCGTCGTGCACCTCGACCAGGGCGTCCAGACCGAGTCCGGCGGCGCGCTCGCGGAGCGCGCACAGCTCCGCCGGTTCCAGCGCCGCCGCGATCAGCAGCACCGCGTCCGCACCGCCGGCACGAGCCTCGTCGACCTGATAGGGGTCGACGATGAAGTCCTTGCGCAGGAGCGGAAGCGGGACCGCTCTGCGCACCGCTCCGAGAAAATCCAGGCGGCCGCCGAAATAGCGCTCGTCCGTCAGCACGGAGATCGCCACTGCGCCGGCGTCGGCGTAGGCCTGCGCGCACGCGACCGGATCGAAGTCGGCCCGGATCTCGCCGCGGCTCGGGGATCGTCGCTTGATCTCGGCGATCACGCGCGGCCGCGGCCCCGCGAGCAGCGCCGACCGGAATCCGCGCACGGGGTCCGCGGACGTCCGCGCCCGCTCGGCCTGCTCGTCGGCGGGTAGCGCAGCCCTGGCCCGCTCGACCTCCCGCCGCTTGTGGGCGACGATCTCATCGAGAATCGTCACGGCGTTCTCGCCCCCGGTTTCGTCGTCGCTCGCACACATCCGCCGCGCCGCACTCATGCCGCCTCGGCCGTCGCTCGCACGAGGCGCTCGAGGCGCTCGCGCGCGGCGCCCGAGTCGATGCTCGCCCGAGCCGCTGCGAGGCCGGCCGCATGGTCGCCGCTCGCGCCCGCGACCCACAGCGCCGCGGCGGCGTTGATCGCAACGATGTCCCGGCGGGCGCCCGCCTCTCCCTCGAGCACCGACCTCACGATCCGAGCGTTTTCCTCCGCATCACCACCTTGCAGGGCCCCGGGCGCCGGCGGCGAAATGCCGAGGCGATCGGGCTCGATGAGGATCGAATCCACGCCGCCGTCGCGCAGCCAGGCCCCCCGTGTCGGACCGGAGGTCGTGATCTCGTCCATGCCGTCCGAGCCGTGAACGACGAGGGCGCGCTCGGAGCCGAGCTCGCCGAGCGCGGCCGCCAACGGCTCGACCAGCGACTCGGCGTAGACGCCCACCAGCTGGTAGCGCACGCCCACGGGATTGAGCAGCGGACCGAGGCAGTTCATGATCGTGCGGATCCGGAGCTGCTCGCGCACCGGGGCGACGAAGCGCATGGCCGGGTGGGCGCGGCGCGCGAAGAAGGGCGCGATCCCGACCTCTCGCAGGATCCGCGCCGAGGCCTCGACCGGCAGGTCGACCCGTACGCCCAGCGCCTCGAGCACGTCGATGCTGCCGGCGCGGCTCGAGGCCGCCCGGTTGCCGTGCTTCGCGACGGGCACACCGGCGCCGGCCACCACGAAAGCCGCCGCCGTGGAGACGTTGAAGGTCCGTGCGCCGTCGCCCCCGGTCCCGCAGGTGTCGACGGTGCGGGGATCGATGCCACGAGCGGTCACGGCGTGCGAACGCAGGGCCCGGGCCGCCGCCACGATCTCCCCGACCGTCTCCCCCTTCGTGCGCAGGGCCGTCAGGAGCGCTGCGATTCCTACCGAGGACGCCTTGCCCTCCACGATCTCGTCGAAGGCGGACTCGAGCACATGCGAGGGCACTTCCTCGCCGCGCACGGCCGTCTCGATCGCCTCTTGCAGACTCATGCCGCCGGTCCGCGGGCGCAGACCGCGAGAAAGCCCCGCAGCAGCGGCTTGCCCAGCTCGGTGAGGATCGACTCCGGGTGGAACTGCACGCCCTCGATGGCCAGCTCGCGGTGGCGCACGCCCATGATCTCGCCGTCTTCGGTGCGCGCGGTGATCGCGAGCGCGCCGGGACAGGAATCGTCGGCGATCACGAGCGAGTGGTAGCGCGTGGCCTGGAGCGGCGACGCGAGCCCGCGGAACACCCCCTTGCCGTCGTGCTCGATCGACGAGACCTTGCCGTGCATGATCGAGCGGGCTCGCACGATGCGCCCGCCGAAGGCGACGCCGATGGCCTGGTGTCCCAGGCAGACGCCGAGCAGCGGGATCCCGCGGTCGGCGCAGGCGCGGACTGCGTCCACCGAGATCCCCGCGTCCTCCGGGCGGCCGGGCCCGGGTGAGATGACCACGCCGGCGGGCCGCCGATCGAGCAGCTCGTCCGCGCTCGCGGCGTCGTTGCGAAACACCTCGACGTCGGCACCCAGCTCGCCAAGGTACTGAACGAGGTTGTAGGTGAAGGAGTCGTAGTTATCGATCATCAGCAGACGCATCGCCGCTGAACCCGTCAGTCGATTCCTTCGCGCGCGAGATCGATCGCTTCGACGAGCGCCCGCGCCTTGTTGACACACTCCTCGAACTCCAGCTCCGGATCCGAATCGGCCACGATACCCGCGCCGGTCCGGAGGAAGATCTCGCCGTCCTTGATCACCATCGTGCGGATCGCGATGGCGGTGTCCATGTTTCCCGAGTAGTCGATGTAGCCCACGCAGCCGCCGTAGGGCCCACGGCGCAGGGTCTCGAGCTCGTCGATGATCTCCATGGCTCGAACCTTCGGGGCGCCCGACAGCGTGCCCGCCGGAAAGGTCGCGCGCAGCAGGTCGAGCCAGTCGAGCCCCGCCCGCAATCGACCCTGGACGTTCGAGACGATGTGCATCACGTGGGAGTAGCGCTCCACCGTGGAGAACTCGTTGACGGTCACGCTGCCCGTCTCGGCCACGCGCCCGACGTCGTTGCGCCCGAGATCCACCAGCATCAGGTGCTCAGCGCACTCCTTGGGATCCGCGAGAAGCTCGGCTTCGAGCGACCGGTCCTCCTCCGGCGTACGGCCCCGTTGGCGCGTCCCGGCGATCGGGCGCACGTCGATCGCACCGTCCTCGAGACGCACGAGGATCTCCGGCGAGGAGCCGATGATCACGGGACCCTCGCAGCGCAGGAAGAAGAGGTACGGACTGGGGTTGATCAGCCGGAGGTGGCGATAGATCGTGAAGGGGTCCACCTGAAGCGGGATCCGGAACTGCTGGGAAAGCACGACCTGGAAGATGTCGCCGGCCTCGATGTACTCCTTGGCGCGCTTCACGATCTCGTGGAAGGCCTCGCGGGTCATGCTCCGCTGCAGATCCATGGGCGCACGCACCGGCTCCCCGACCGGATCCGCGGGCAGTGGTTCGCGCAGGCGGCGAACGGTCGCCTCCAGCGCGTCCACGGCCTTCCGGTAGAGGGCCCCGCGATCGGCGTCCGGCGTCACCTCGACGTACCGGACGAGGAAGGCCGAGTGGCGAACATTGTCGTAGACGACGACCAGCTCCGGGAAAACGAACCACAGGTCGGGCATGCCGACCTCGTCGGGGTTGGTGTCCGGAATGTCCTCGACGAAGCGGACCCAGTCGTAGCCGACCATCCCCACGGCCCCGCCGAGGAAGCGGGGCAGTGCGAGGCTGTCGGGAGCGACGGCGCGGTAGCTTGCGAGCTTCTCGCGCAAGACGTCCAGCGGATCCCCCGGCGCCTGGATCCGCTGCGTCTCGCCGCCCTCTTCCCACTCCACCTCGCGGCCGTGAGCCCGCAAGATCGCTCGCGCGCCGGTTCCGATGAAGCTGTAGCGCGCCCACTTCTCGCCCCCTTCGACGGATTCGAAGAGGAAGGTCGTGCGACCGTCGTCCAGGCGTCGGAACAGGGAGAGGGGCGTGTCCAGGTCGGCCATCATCTCGCGCGCGACCGGGACCCAGTTTCCTCTCGCCGCGAGCGATTCGAAGGCTTCCTGGGACGGGCGGAGCAACTCGGCCTCGGACGGGGACGCCGACCGGCACCCCGAGTGCGAAAAGCGTGGAAAACCACGCGGTTGTAGGTTGGTATCAGACCCCTCAGGGAGCGTCAAGCAATCCGAGCCCCGTGATCGAAGTGAAGGGTGTCGCATCGTCGCCCAGGCCCATGAAGCGGAGGCGCAGACCGGCCTGGACGCCGCTGGCCTGGTCGCCGCCCACCTCCAGCCGGACCGCCCAGCAGCGGCAGCGCGACACGTATTCGATGCCGCCTTCGTTGCCGAGCAGGTCCGAGTTCTCGAACGCGTACTCGACCCGGTAGGTCAGGGCCCAGCGCTCGGCCAGGGCGACGCGCAGGCGCAGGCTCGCCTGGTTCACGTGGTCGAAGGCCTCGAAGTTCTCGTAGCGCTCGCCGAAGGGGAAGTTCTCGAAGGACGCGGGAATGTCCCGGAGCCAGCGGTAGCGCAGCGCCAGCGCGTGTCCGGCCTCGGCACGCCACGCCAGCTCGGCCAGGCCCTCGTCGATCTTCGGGCCCGTGGGATCGATCCCGAGGCTGAAGCGGGCCGCCGTTCCGCCCCAGGCGTAGGTGCGGCCGTCGAGGTAGACGTTTGCGAACTCGCCCTCGAAGAACTCGTAGCCGGCCGAGACCGCGAAATCGGCCAGCAGCCTTGGCGCCCCGCCGTCCGCGGGACGGCGGAAGATGCGGTTGCCGAAGCCGAGCGTCACCCCGTTGAAGCGGCCGATCCGATCCGCCGGGTCGCGCACCACGTTCCCGAGGTCGAGCTGGCGCAGGCGCTCCTGGGGGACGGCCGTCGCGGGCACGTACAGCGGATTGTCCGACTGGGACGTTTTGCGCACGAAGGCGTAACCCACGCGCGGCTCGAGGACGTGGGTAAGCGACGTGCCGAAGCGGCGGCGCAGGCGCGTGCGCAGATCGGCGCGCACCGTGAGCAGGCCCCGCTCCTCGAAACCCTGGGCGTGGCTCGCGTAGAGCGTCTGCACCCAGCTCACCTCCGGGTAGAGCTCCGCGACGTCTCCGAGGCGCCACGGCAGCGCGAGGCGTGGCGCGATCTCGAAGCGCTGCCCGCGGTCGGCAAGGGGCTCTCCCTCGTCGAAGACGCCGTTGCCCTCGGTGCCGGCCGGGTTCGCCGGGGCGAAGTCGTCTCCGTGGTGATCCGAGGCGTCGAAGCTCCCCGTGGCCGGGTCGCGCTCCTCCGCGTTGGGCGTCGCGTCGATCCCCGTATCCAGAAAGAGATCGTTCCCCACGACCTCCGCTCCGCCCGGCAGGGGCGCCAGCGGCACCACGTCGCCCGCCCGCTGCCACGGGTAGAAGTAGATGAAGCGGGTGTCGAGGGCGGCCACGACGTGGGACGTCCAGGGCAACGGCGCCGGCAGCACCGAGAACGCCACGTCGGGGAGGCGTTGCATCAGGTAGCGGTCGCGGTCGACGTCGTCCGGGTTGGCCAGGCCGTCGGCGACGCGCGCGGAGGCCTGCAGGAAGAATCGGCCCGCCTCCCCCAGCGCGTTCCCGACCCACGCGTTGGACTCGAGAAAGCGGCGCGTCCGGTAGCGGCGCATATCTTCGAAATCGAGCACATAATCGTTGTCCGACATGAACCGGAAGTCGGCCTTCGCGCGCCAGCCCTTCGGCAGGAAGGCGTCCTGCTCTCCCGTGACGACCCAGCGCTCGTCGCCGAAGGGCGTCGCCGGAGCGGCCGGGTCGATGCTGTCGTCGTGGATGAACGAACCGTAGACCTCGCCGTCGGACTGCTCGCCGTAGACGAAATCGAGGGCGAGGTCGCCCTTGACCCCACGCTGCTGGATCCAGCTGGGCGTGAGGATGACGTTGATCGGATCGGCCGCCGCCCAGAAGAAGGGCAGCCCCACCCGCGCTCCATCGCGACTGCCATAGCCCAGCTCCGGCATCAGGAACCCGGACTTGCGCTCGCTCATGGGATACTTCATCCACGGCAGCCACAGGATCGGGACGTCGAGAACCTCGAAGGTCGCGTTGCGAACGGTGGCGTAGCCCCCGATCTCGGCTTCGACTTCCCGAGCCCGGATGCGCCAGCTGGCGCGGCCCTCTTCGTCGTCGCAGCGACAGGTGGTGAAGGTCCCGTCCTTCAAGCCGTAGGTCGCGTCGCCGGTCTTCCGGATCTCGGCGCCCTGCATCCGGAAATGGCTGTCCTCGGAGTCGAGGCGAGCCTGGAACACGACGCCGGTGAGCGCGTCCACGTCGAACTCGACGAATTCGGCGCGGAGCACGTCCCGACCCTCACTCAGCACGACGTTTCCGCTGGCCACGCCCCGGCGCGTCCGGTTGCTGAAGCTCGCCCAGTCCGCGCTCAGGGTGCGCTCGCCGCGGCGGATGACCACCGAGCCGCTCGCCACGTAGATCTCAGTCTGGCTGTCGTACTCGAGTTCGTCGGCTTTCAGCTCGTACGCGGGCGGCGACGCGGCGGCGCCGGAGTCCCGGGCGGCGGCCGTGGGGGCCACGCCCGCAGCGAGGGCGAGAGCGATCCATGTCGCTGCGATCCGAACCACCGCCGCCCCCAACCCCAAGACGGGAGACCACGCTATCAGAGGCCTTCGCGGGGGGTCAACGAACGGCGACGGAATCCGGCGCGTCGAGGCAGGCCGAGAGCGCCTCGAGATCGGGGGCGAGCAGCGTGTCGTCGACGAGGTGGACGAGCTTGCGATCGAGCAGCTGGTGCAGCGCCCGGTGGGCCTCGAACATCGACAGGCCCGCCTCTTCCGCGAGGCCGTGTAGCGTGAGCGGGATGCGCATCCCCTCTCCGTCCGAGCGCTCCGCCCTCCGCACCAGGGCCCGGACCACCGGCCGCAGCAGGTCGTCGACGCCCAGGGCCGCGAGCCGCCGCTCCGCCTCGATCAACCGCGACACCAGCACGCGGATCATGCGGATCGCGATCTCGGGCTGCGCCAGGCACATCGACTCGAGCGTCTCGCGATCCAGCTCGAGGAGCGTGGTGTTCTTTACAGCCACGGCCCGGGCCGCGCAGCGCTCACCCAGGACCACGCCCAGCTCGCCGAAGAAATCGCCGGCGCCCAGCCGGGCCACCACGCGGTGGCCCCCGGGACCCTCGCGGGCCAGCTCGATCTCCCCCGACTGGATCACGAACAGGCGATCGCCGGGATCGCCCGCGTCGAAGACCGTCTCTCCGGCTGCAACGCGCCGCTGGTAGGCGCTCCGGAGACCCGGTGCCGTATCGTCGCCGGACCCCACCCCGCCCCTCCCAGGCGGTCTTCGACCCGCCCGGTGCGCGGCTTTAGGTGGAGCCGCCGACCCTCAGGGGCGCCAAGATCTCCTCGAGCTCAGCCTTCTCGATCAAGCCCACGTGCAGGGAATCCAGGCGTCCGTCCGGCGTGACGATCGCCAGGGTGGGAAAACCCATCGCCCCGAACTCCTTCGCCAGGCCCTCGTCGCCGAGCAGGATCACGTACTCGACGTTCTGCTCCGCGACCCAGGGTCCGACGACCTCGGCGCCCTCTGCGTCCACGGCGACACCGAGCACCACGAGCTCGCCGCTCGCCCGGTGGTCCCGCCAGAACTCGTTCAGCTCGGCGACCTGGAAGATGCAAGGCGGGCACCAGGTCGCCCAGAAATCGATCACCACCGTCTTGCCGCGGAAGTCCGCCAGACTGACCGGGTGGCCCTGGAGGTCGCGAAGCGTGAAGTCGGGGGCCGCGGCGCCGCCGGCAGCGTGCGCCGAGCCGCCCCGGTCCGGAGGGCAACCCAGCAGCGTCACCGCGAGCGCCAGCGCGAAGGCTGCGCCGCAACGGCCCGGCCGGCACCGCGTCATTGCAGTGCCCGCTCCGCGGCCGTCAGCCAATCCGTCATGAAGCCGAAACGGCTGTTCAACGTCGAGAGCTGGCCGGTCACGAGCAGGAAGCCGACACTCATGAGGATCACACCCGAGGCGATCTCGAGCTTGCGGAAGTGCAGCTTGATGCGCTTGAAGGCCCCGAAGAAGTAATCGATGCTCCAGCCGGCGATCAGGAATGGAACGGCCAGGCCCGCGGAGTAGATCGTCAGCAGGACCACGCCCTGCATCGCGGTCTCCCGACTTCCCGCCACCGTCAGGATCGTCGCCAGGATGGGCCCGATGCAGGGCGACCATCCCAGCGCGAACCCGGCTCCCACGATGAACGCGCTGACGACGCTCCGCCGCTTGAGGTGGAAATGGAAGCGGGTGTCCCGGTACAGCGCGCGGATGGGCGTGATCCCCGTCATGTGAAGGCCGAGCAGGATGATCAGGACGCCCGTGATCTGCGCCGCGCCGAACTCGATTCCGAACACCTCGGCCCGCCACGTGCGCAGCAGGCGACCCGCCGCCACCGCGCCCACTCCCATCAGGACGAAGACGACGGAGAAGCCGGCGATGAACCCGCAGCACGCGAGCATCACCCGGCGTCGGATCGGCGCTCCGGCCCCCGCCTCCTGCATCTGCTCGACCGAGAGACCCGAGATCAGCGACAGATAGGCCGGCATCAGCGGAAGAACGCAGGGAGACAGGACGCTGAGCACCCCGGCTGCAAACGCCAGATACGCGTGGGAGCTGATCTCGGTCATGGCGATCCCGTGAGGATCGCGACTTTGACGCAGCGGCGCCAGAACTCCCCATGGGGAGAGAGAGCCCGGCGGCTAGTAGCCCTCGGCGGCCACGTCGCTTTGCTGGCGATAGGCAGGGTCGCGTCCAAAGAACTCGAGATCCCGGCTGCCGCGCAGCAGATCGGGGGTCACGACGTAATCGCCCCGAACGGCGGGTGTGACGACGGCGCTCATGACGTCCTTGTCGCCCCCCGACAGGCCCCAGGCGATGCCGCCGAAAACGACGCCCAGCGCAGCGTATGCGACCTTGACCGGGCCGTAGACCAGCGTGGTCAGGGCGGCGGCGGTGCCGATCCCGGCCTCGGCGGCCTGCGAATCCGCCAAGGCGGAACCCGGTTGCAGAGTGATCGCCAGCAGCCCGGTGAGCAGTGCGGTGCGCAGACTTCTCGCTCGATTCACGATGAACCTCCCCTTCCCGGTGGCGGGACGCCACCGGCATCGTTCCGAACTGGTTCGGAACCCCCGCTCTGGATGATGCCCCGGGTTCGCCCGGCGTCAAGGCGCGGCCGGGTTTTTCCTCAGAACTGCTTCGCGGTGTCGAGCAGGATGGTCACCGGCCCCGAGTTCACCAGCGCCACGTTCATCATCGCCTGGAAGCGCCCGCTCACCACCGGCACGCCCAGGCCGCGCGCGTATTCCCCCAGGGCGTCGATCAGCGGCGCGGCCTCCGCAGCGGGGGCCGCCGCCGCGTACGAGGGGCGCCGGCCCTGACGCGCATCGCCGTAGAGTGTGAACTGAGACACGAGACCGAGCGCGCCACCGGTGTCGAGCAGAGAGAGGTTCATGCGCCGCTCCACGTCGTCGAACACGCGCAGATGCACGAGGCGGCGCGCGAGCTCCTGCGCCTGCGCGGCGGTGTCGCCGCGGCCGACACCGATCAGGGCCAGCAGGCCCTCGCCCATCGAGCAGGCCTCCTCCTCTGCAACGGTCACCCGCGCGCAGCTCACCCGTTGCACGACGGCGCGCACTAGAGGCGGTCCTGATCGGCGAAGCGGCCGCGGTAGACCGCGTCGCCGTCGGTCCGCATCAGCACGATCTGGCACAGGCGAACGCCGGGGTGGATGCGCAGCGGACGCCCCCCGACGTTGCTCATCTCGAGCACCTGCCGGTTCGAAACGCCCGGCTGAACGAACGCCGAGGTGACGTGGATCATGAGTCCGAGGCGCGCGAAGCGGCTCCGACCCTCGAGGAAGCCGCACAGGTCGGAGGGCAGCGAGATCCGCTCTCGCGTGATCCCGTGGATCGTGCAGCCCGGCTCGAGAACGAAGGGCTCGTCGAGACGCCGGACCCGGGTGTGGTCCCGGTAGTCCGCCCCGTCGCGAACGTCGATCGGG